>Ga0265780_10000180_pt1 | contig 103533 bp, 85 predicted proteins | sample P1T30metagenome_FD_192432 | JGI IMG/M metagenome (GOLD analysis project Ga0265780, IMG submission 192432) | Plant litter microbial communities from East Loma Ridge, Irvine, California - P1 T30 | ecosystem: Environmental > Terrestrial > Plant litter > Unclassified | place: USA: California...
TGCTGGGTATTACCAAGGCATCGCTGTCGACCGATTCGTTCATCTCGGCCGCATCGTTCCAGGAAACCACCCGCGTGCTGACCGAAGCGGCGATCATGGGCAAGCGCGACGGTCTGCGCGGCCTGAAAGAGAACGTCATCGTCGGCCGCCTGATTCCTGGCGGTACCGGCCTGGCATTCCACCGCGCCCGCAAGGAGAAGGAAGTGTGGGAAGCGGAAGAGCGCCAGGCACTGCTGCAGCAAGAGAAGGCCAACATGGCTGCCGAGCTGCAAGCGATGGAAGACCAGGCGCAGGCGCAGACGACTGAGCATCACGGCGACGCGGAGTAATCGTTACGATTGCTGAGTAGTTGCTAGCGAAAACGGCATCCTGAGGGGTGCCGTTTTTTTTCGCCTGAACAGTGAGGAAATCCGGCGAGGCGGCTGGGTCCATGGACGGCATAACGCGGTCAGTTAAACTTCAGTAATTCATCGATTTTCAGCGTCTGCGAACGCCCCAGGCGCCAATCCCCCGAATGCGCGCGGCTACCTGGGAGGCCAGTTCGAAACCGAACTCGGCGCCACGATCGCGCGCCTGAACGCGGCCGGCAAGCGGGTCATCCTGCTGGACGACACGCCGACGCTGCCTGCGGAACTGGTGAATTGTCCTTCGGACCGTGTGTATCTGCCGCGTTTCGCCCAGCGCGACTGCAGCTTCCCGCGCGCTGTCGCCGAGCAGCAGCACCAGATGGCGGCGGCACCGCCATCTTCCCGTCGCTGTACATGCGCAAGCATCCAGGCGAGCTGGACCAGATCTTCGGGAGCGCTAGCGTCGCTGGCAGCCTAGCCGGGGGCCTGGCTGACGCGCTACGCTACCATGGAAGCGAACATTCACCGATTCCTGTCCACCATCAGCCGCCATGACGCCGACCACAGCCATTCGCCCCGCCAACCCCGCCGATGCCGAGCGCATCTGCGCCATTTATAACCATTACGTCGCTAACACGACGATTTCGTTCGAGGAAGAGCCGGTGCTCGCCGCCGATATGGCCAGGCGCATGGCGGACGTCGCCGCGGCAAAGCTGCCCTGGCTTGTTCTGGTCGAGGACGGAAAACTGATCGGCTATGCCTATGCCACCAAATGGCGGGCGAGGGCGGCTTATCGGTTTGCAGTAGAAAGCTCGGTGTACCTGGACAAGGATCACGCAGGCAAAGGCGCGGGCAGTATGCTGTACGAAGCCTTGCTGGCCGCATTGCGCAGGCGCGCGCTCCATCTCGTTATCGGCGGCATCGCACAGCCGAATGAAGCCAGCGTGCGTTTGCACGAACGCCTGGGATTCGAAAAGGTGGCGCATTTCAGCGAAGTCGGAATGAAGTTCGGCCGCTGGATCGATGTCGGCTACTGGCAGCTGAAACTCGGCTGACCTGGCCGGAGTACAGCCTGCATCGACGAATACCCTCATTTCGAACAGGTAGCGCAATGTGCATAAACATGGCACGCCGCATAATTACTATTTATTCTGCATAAATACGTAAAGACACCATGCCATTCGGGTAAAAATAGCTTTTGCCATCAAAAAAATGCAGTGTTAGCATGTATTGCCGTTACTTTGATGGTGCAGTTCGTGAAATTCTATTCGCCTTCGTGTTGTTCTTAATGGGAGTCGCACAATGAATAAATTCAAGAAAACTGTTTTTGCCGCCGCAATCGCAACCGGTGTGATGCTGTCCTCGATGGCCCCTGCCTGGGCCCTGCCTTCGTACGAAACTTGCCTCGACATGCAAGAGACCTGCCATGCGGGCGGCGACTGCACCACCTTCCGCCGCCTCTGCCACGTCTACGGCCTGGACTGATCTGCCAGGCACAGCGCCCGGCAATATCGACGCTGATCAAAAACGGACCAGTCTTGCTGGTCCATTTTTTATGCGCCACAAAACGGAGAGCCACATGAACAAACTCAGGAAAACTGTTTTTACCGCTGCCATCGCAACCGGTGTCATGCTGTCGGCAATGGCGCCCGCATGGGCCGTTCCCTCGTACGAAATCTGCCTGGTCATGCAAGAGCGTTGCCATGAGACCGGCGTCTGCCAGACCTTCCGCCAGCTCTGCTACCACGCCTACGGCCTGGAATAAGGCGCCATCCCATCGACCCGAACGGCCCCGTTCGGGCGGATGTTCTACACTCATGCGCGTTGTCTCGTTCAATATCGTTCATACGAAAGGGATCTGCCATGAAAGCTCAATGGATCTGCGCGGCGCTGCTGTGCTCCACTTATGCCGGCGCGGCCGTGCACGCCGCCGAGATGCGCGCGACGATGAATGCGGTGTCGGATGCCGGCGTCGGCAAGTCGGCCGGCACGGTAACCATCAGCGAAACAAAATATGGGCTGGTGTTCACGCCGAAGCTGGACGGGCTGCCGCCGGGCGTGCATGGCTTCCACGTGCACGAGAACAAGAGCTGCGACACGAACCAGAAGGACGGCAAGCCGGTGCCTGCGGGTGCGGCGGGCGGCCACCTGGACACGACGGGCAGCAAGAAGCACGGGCTGCCGTGGGGCGATGGCCATGTCGGGGATTTGCCGGCGCTGTATGTCGAGAGTTCGGGCGCGGCGGGCAATCCGGTGCTGGCGCCGAGGTTGAAGCTGGCCGATGTGAAGGGCAAGGCGCTGATGGTGCATGCGGGCGGGGATAATCATGCGGATCATCCGGCGCCGCTGGGTGGTGGCGGGGCGCGGATTGTGTGCGGCATTATCGAGTGATGGCGATGGCACGGTTTGAGCGTGCCATGTGCGTGCGTCGTACCGCGTGGGCACAGGGGCCCACCCTACAAAAGCAAAAAACGCCCGGGCAGCGATGACGGGCGTTTTTCCATATTGATACGGTGGGTACGCGTACCCACCCTGCAAGCCCGATCGTGCGCGATCGGGGCTTGTCGTTGACGAGCGATGATTATTTCGCGGCGGCGCGGACCTTGCCGAAGGCGTCGCCGGCTTTCCAGGCTGGCATCTTCGGGCTGTCGGCGACCATGCGGCCGAGGTTCAGCGTGAACTGCGCCTGCTGCACCATGCCCGACAGGTCCCAGCTCGGATCGTATTCGTCGTTGGCCTGGTGGTAGCGCGCGCGGTAGGCCTTGGCCTTGGCGTTGTTCGCTTCCACGTTCGCTACCCAGGCACTGCCGCCGCCGACCGAGAAGGCCGGGATGCCGGCTTTCGCAAAGCTGAAGTGGTCGCTGCGGAAGTAGCCGCCGGCCAGGTCCGGCTTGGCCGGCGCCACGACCAGGCCCATGGCTTTCGCGGTGGCCGCGGCCATGGCGCCGAGTTCCGTGCGCTCGCTGCCCTGCACGCCGATGTCTTTCGCGGCGCCGACGAAGTTCAGGCTGTCGAGGTTCAGGTTGGCGGCCGTTTTGTTCGCTGGCCAGAGCGGCTTGGCGGCGTAGGCGGCGCTGCCCAGCAGGCCTTGTTCTTCGGCTGCCACCCACAGGAACATCTGCGAACGCTTGGCTGGATGGCGCGCGGCTTCCTGCGCCATGGCCAAGAGGCCGGCGGTGCCCGAAGCATTGTCGACGGCGCCGTTGAAGATGGTGTCGCCCTCGGTTCCTTGCTTGCCCATGTGGTCCCAGTGGGCGCTGTAGATGACGACTTCGTCCTTCAGCTTCGGATCGGTACCCGGCACGACGCCGGCCACGTTGTACTCGTTCAGGGTGCGCACGGCGGCGCGCGCCTCGCCCTTGACGCGCGCGTTCAGCGTGACCGGCTTGAAGGACTTGTCTTCGGCGGCGGCGCGCAGTTTATCCAGGTCCTGGCCGGCGGCGGCAAACAGTTTGCGGGCGGCGGCGTCGGTCATCCAGCCCTGCATGCCGGTGCCCAGGTCGGCGTCGGCCAGCTGGAAGCGCTCGGCGGCGGCCCAGCTGTTCTGCACCACGCTCCAGCCGTAGGAAGCCGAGGCGTCGGTGTGGATCAGCAGGACGCCGGCCGCGCCCTGGCGCGCCGCCTCGGCCAGTTTATAGGTCCAGCGGCCGTAGTAGGTCAGGCCGGCGCCGTTGAAGCGGTTCGGTTCGGCGGCGGTGGGGGCCGGGTCGTTGACCATCATGACCAGCACCTTGCCCTTGGCGTCCAGGCCCTTGAAGTCGTCCCAGCCTTCTTCCGGCGCGGTGATGCCGTAGCCGACAAAGACCAGTTCCGCGTCCAGCTTGTGGTCAGCCTTGGCGTCGCCCGGCGCCCACACCCAGTCGGCGCCGAAGGCCAGCGGCAGCGCCTGGCCGCCGGCGGTCACGCCGACATTGCTCTTTTCCGGCAGCGGACGCACGCCCGCGATCTTGACTTCCTGGCGGAAGCTGGCGCCGTTGGCCGGCTTCAGGCCGGCGGCCAGCGCCTGGGTCTCGAGATAGGTGACGGTCAGCTCGCCGCCGCGCTGGCCGGTGCCGCGGCCTTCGACGGCGTCGGACGCGAGGAAGGCCAGGTGCGCGCGCAGCGGCGCTTCCTGGACGGTGGCGGCTTGCGCCTTGTTGGCTGCGTGGGCAGGGAAGGCAAGCGCCAGGCTGCTGGCGAGGGCGGTAACGACAACGGAGGAGACGGTCTTGTGCATGGAATCCTGCTGCGATGGTTGATGGAGGAGCGCCGGGAAAAGCCCGCATGGCTGCGTTGCAGCGTCTGGCCGTACATGCGTACTGTCTTCGACGCTGCGCCTTGCCCTGCGGGCTTTGCCCGACGCTCTGGACGTGCGCGCCACATTGTAGAGCACAAGCTAATAAAACCACAGCATGTCCGCCGCCACCGAGGTGCCGCTCAGCGGAATCAAGGGCACGTGCGCCGGCGGCCGTGGCGGCAGCAGGTGTTCCGGCAGCCCGGGCAGGATTTCCTCGACCTTCACGCCGAACAGCGGATCGTCCTTCACGCCGATGCGAAAGTGCAGGGTCTCGTCCTCCATGCCGTACAGGAGGATGGTCAGGGTCTTGGCTTCCTTGTCGGTGAGGACGCGCCCGTTCATGGTGGTGCGCAGCACGCGCGCGTTGAGTACCTCCAGACGGATCTGGGGCGCGCGGTTCTTCGACACCAGCGTGAAGTCGGCATGGCGGTCCGGCGCCTTGCCGTTCCTGAGCACGCGGATAAAAGGGAATTCGAGTCCCTTGCGCGGCGCCCACGCATACCACTGCTTCGGCTGGCTCCAGCCGAACACGTTGACGAAATAGTGTGGCTCCGTCAGGTTCGCAAACAGCGCACGCTCCCACGCGTCGAGCGGGCCGGCGGGCTTCAGCCAGTAGGCGTCCCAGCTCGGCATGTCCTTGTAGTAGACCAGCCGGTTGGCCTGCGCCTGGGGCGCCTCCACACCCTGGTCTGCGCTGCCGGCCAGGGCCAGCCCGCCCAGGCCGAGCAAGAGCAGCGTGCGTGCCACGTAGCGCCGCGCATGCGCCGCCAGCAGCAGCGTCGACACGCCCAGCAGCAGTGCCAGCATCGCAATGGGCAGGTTCATGCGCTGCGGCGAGAGCACCAGGAAGCTGTCGCGCAGCGCCGGCAGCACCAGCACGACGGCGGGCGCCACGGCCAGCACGGGCAGCACGGGCAGTGCCGAGCGTGTACGCGGCAGCACTTGCGCGTGCAGGCCGGACACGCAAACCAGCGCCGCCAGCAGCGGCCAGGCCACCAGGTAGCTGGCGCCGGGCGCGACCCAGCTTGCCAGCAGCTGCACAAGGGCCAGCGCGCCGAGCGCCGCCAGCGCCGCCGGCATGGCGCCGGTGTGGCGCTGCAGCCAGCGCTGGGCGACGATAAACACCGCCGCCGCCAGCGCGCACACGCCCAGCAAGTAGGGCAGGGCCTGGTGCGGGGTGGATGGATGCCAGGCGCGGTGCAGCGCCGGCACATGCATCCACAATTGCCAGGCGCCGATGCCCAGCACCACGGCCAGCGCCGGCACGATAAACGCCGCCTGCAGGAAGGGCGTGTAGTGCTGGCCGGCGCGGCGCCAGGCCAGGCGGCCGGCGCCCGCCAGCAGCAGGCAGTTAACAAAAGCGAGCGGCCACACCCATGCGCCGCTGTAGTGGACGGTGGCGCCGAAGGGCAGCGCGAAATAGATCTGTCCGATGTCGCCGCGCGCATCGAGCGGCGCCTGGCCGAAGTGGCGCACCAGGCGCAGCATCGCACTGCCCATGTGCTGGAGCGTGGCCGGCTGCAGGCGCGAGAATGTGTCTCGTTCGCCCGCGCGGTCCAGCGGCAAGTCCGTGTTCGCAAACTGCAGCACCGGCGCCCCGAGCTTGTCGAGCGCGCCGATGCGCAGGGCGCCTGGCGCCAGCTGGTGGATCGCATGCATCAATGAGGAGCCGCGCACGTCGGGCACGGCGCGGCGCCAGCCATCGATGGCGGCGCTGTTGGCGCGCAGCGTGTTGTACAGGATCAGGGGCCCGCCGCTGCCGCCGCCGTCGAAGCGCAGCGCCAGGCCGACCCCGCGCGCCCACGGATGCTGCTCGGCGAAAGCCTGCATGCCCAGGCTGCCGGCACGCTCGCCGTCGGCGAACAGCACGATCACGTCGTTCGCCGGCGGCGGTGCGCTGCGCAGCGCGCGCAGCATCTCCAGCGCCGCGCTGACCGGCATCGCGTCGCGTGCCACGCCCAGGCTGGTGCGCGCGCTGTCGTAGTGGACGGCCAGCAGCAGGGCGGGGCGGCGCTCGCTTCCAGGCGATGTGGAGGACGCTCTGCCTGGAATGCGCACCAGCACATTGTGGACGACGCCGACGATGGCCTCGTAGTTGGCGTTGTAGTCGACGTAGTTCTTCTGCACGACGGCGCGCTGTACCTGCGGCGCGTAGCCGAGCGCCCGCAGCTGGCCGACGATGTATTCGCGCGCGCGGCGGTTGGCGTCGCTGGCGATCGGCCGCGGCGCCTGGGCGAGGATCGCCAGCCGGTCCAGGGCGCGGCCCGCCGAGAAGCGGGCCGGGGGCGCGTCGCGTGGAAGCGGCGGCCGCACCGGTGCGCCGTCGTCACGCAGCGCGGCCCAGGCCAGCAGCGCCAGGAACAAAAAAGCAGCCAGGCCGGCCAGTGGCCCGGCGCGCTGGCGGTCATGCGCGTGCTCGTCGATCATGTGGCAATCCAAAAAAAAGCCCGCCAGGTTGAGGATGGCGGGCAAAGAGGGAAAGGACGATTCAGGTATCGAGCGTCCAGACAAAGGCGAGCTGCCCCCATCCGGCTTCGGGCACGCCATTGCTGGTGGCGGGCTTGAACTGGCACATGCTCAGGGCGCTCAGGGCGGCCTTGTCGAGATCGCGTGAGCCGCTGGTCTTCTGCACGCGGGCATTCGCCACGCGGCCGTCGGTGCCGATCAGGAGGGCCAGGACCACGGTACCGCTGTCGCCGTTGCGGGCAGCGCGCGCCGGGTACTCGGGCGTGGCGCAGCCGCTGGCTTCGGCCAGGGCGATGGTACGCACGCTGCCGCTGTTGGCGGACGATGCGGCCGGCGGCGCGACGCTGGTCTGCGTTTGCGCTTGCACGGGCGGCGTCGGCGCCGGGTCGGCCTCATGGGCGGTGCGCAGCGGGTTCTCGACCGGCGGCGTCACGATCTCGACCTCGGTCTTCGGCACCACGATGTCGGGCGGCGCGACGGGCTGCACCAGTTGCGGCGGGTCGGGCAGGACCGGCGGCGGCTCGATCGGCTTCGGCGTGGCGAACACCGTGAAGTTGGTGGGCAGGGCGGGCAGCGGAAGCGTCTTGTTGTTCATCATGTGGACCACACCGGCTGCGAGCAGGACGTGCAGGCCGGCGACGAGCGCGAACTTGCCGGCCTTGTTGTCGTTGACGTGGGCTGTATGGGCGAAATACATGGCGATCTCCTTGTGTCGGTGCTTCCAAAGGAAGCTTGGCCAGGGAAAGAACTACATTACTTCTTTTCATTGGAAATAATATATGCCATCAAATAGCAATGCGTAAAGCGTTTTCTTGGTAATCGTGCATCCAGTCTGTCGTCCGGGCCGCGCGCTACTCGCGGCGCTGCCGCTTGTATGGAATAATCGAGCGCAACACGCGGCCTGCTGTTGATAGGCAGGAGCGACTACCACGGTCTGGCAAAGGCCAGCCGATAGACTAGGGAGACACCAGGTGAAAACCACAGCAATCCGCGTCATGCTGGCCGATGACCATCCGATCGTGATGACCGGCTTCGCCATGTCGCTGGCGGCCGAAGGCATGGAGGTGGTGGGACAGGCGCGCACGCCGGACGAGGCGGTCGGCCTGTACGCCGAGTGCAAGCCGGACGTGGTGATCCTCGACATCCGCTTCGGCACCGAACTGACCGGCATGGACGCGGCCCAGCAGATCCTGAAAAACGACCCGCACGCCAAGGTGGTCTTCCTCAGCCAGTTCGACCAGGACAGCCTGATCAAGGAAACCTACCGCATCGGCGCCCACGCCTTTGTCACCAAGGACTGCGACCCGGCCGACCTGGCCGCCGCCGTGCGCCAGGCGCATGCCGGCAAGCTGTACTTCCCGCCGCAGATCGCCGAGCGCCTGGCCAGCATCGCGGTGCGCGGCGACGTGTCGCCGCAGTCGCAGCTCGACGAGCGCGGCCTCGAGATCTTCAAGATGATGGCCGAGGGCCTGACCAACGGCGAGATCGCCGAGCGCCTCAACCTGTCGACCAAGACCATCAGCAATACCAGCCAGTCGATCAAGGAAAAGCTGGGCGTCGAGCGCCAGGCCCACATCACCCGCCTGGCCGTGAAGTACGGCCTGATCGAGCCGTAACGCGCGATGCGCCGCGCCGCGCGATCGCTGTGCAGACTGTCCTCCAGCCTGGCGCTGGGCCTGTGCCTGGTCGCCGGCATGGCTACCGCTGCGCCCCAGGACAAGGCCCAGGGCTACCGCTTCGAGATCGTCACCGGCGACGACAGCGCCGTCAGCGCGCGCATCGCCGACGATTTATATAAACGCCTGGTGCCGACCTTTGCCGCCTTCCGCACCGAGCTGGCGCAGAAGCGGCGCATGGTCACCATCGCCATCGGGCCGGATGCCTTGCGCCAGGCCGCCGCGCGCCGCTGCGACTGCGTGGTGATCGCGGCGTTCACCTCGAGCCAGGTATGGCGCGCGGTCGTGGCCACGCTGCCGCCGGCGCGCGCGGCCCTTGCCACGGCGGTGTACGCCGAGCCGGCGCCGCACGACCAGCTGCAGCTGGCCAGCCTGCTCTACCGGCGCCCGGTGCGCATGGCGGCCATCCTCGGCCCGGATGCGGACGTTTTTGTCCACAGCCTGCAGGGCAAGCTGGACCTGGTGCGCGCCGCGCCCGGCGACGACATCGGCGAGCTGCTGGGCCGCATCGGCCGCAGCGAGGCGCTGCTGGCGCTGCCCGACAGCGCCGTCTACAACCCCGAGAACGTGCGCAGCATCCTGCTCGCGACCTACCGCCGCAAGCAGGCGGTGATCGGCTTTTCCAGCGACATGGTAAAAGTGGGCGCGCTCGCCACCACCTATTCCGAGATCGAGGATATCAACGCCCAGGTGGCGGAAGTGGCGGCCGCGTTTGTCGCTTCCGGTGAATTGCCGGCGCCGCAGTTTCCGCGCTATTTCCACACCGTGATCAACGAGGGCGTGGCGCATTCGCTCGACATCGTGGTCGGCAAGGACGCGCGCGGCTTCGCCAGGCCGCGGCCATGAGCCTGCGCCGCCTTGTACAGCCCTGGCGCAGCTGGAGCATCGGCCTGCGCATGGCCTTCATCACCATGCTGCCGGTCGTGTTCCTGTTCACCGCCTTTGTCTGGTATTCCTGGTACGCGCACCGCGCCCAGGTGGCCGAGGAGCTGGCCGAGCGCGGCCGCATCCTGGCGCGCGCGCTGGCCGAGACCAGCGAGTACAACGTCATCTCCGGCAACCTGACGGACCTGCGCCTGACCATCAACGGCCTGGTGCAGTCGGACAAAAGCATCTACCGCATCGACGTGGTCGATGCCGCAGGCAAGCGCGCAGTGCGCGTGACTTCCGACAGCGCGCTTGATTCCGAACCGCATTACTACGAGGCGCCGATCCGCAAGCAGGTGGTGTGGATCAACCTGTTCACCGACAACGGCATCCCGCACGTCTCGGCCTCCAGCGATACCCGCCCGCCCACGCTCACCACCGAGGTAGTGGGCGCGGTGCGCGTGACCATGTCGCCGGCGAACATGCTGGCCAAGCAGGCGCGCCGATTCCGGGTGGAGGTGGCGATGGCGGCGCTGGCGCTGGCGGCCAGCGGCGTGCTGGCATGGGTGCTGGCGCGCTCGCTGATCCTGCCCTTGCGCGATGCGATCGGCGCGCTGCGCGCCATCCGCGGCGGCAGTTACCGCATCGACCTGCCGGTGACCACCGGCGGCGAGATCGGCGAGCTGCAAGGCTCGATCGGCGAGATGTCGGTCGCGCTCGACCAGTCGAAGCAGGACCTGGAAAACAAGGTGGCGGCGCGCACGCAAGACCTGCTCGAATCGCGCAACGAGGCACTGCGCGCCGACGCCGACAAGCGCAAGCTGATCCAGAAGGTGAACAGCATCATCGAGGACGAGCGCAAGAGCATCGCGGTGGAAATCCACGATGAACTGAATGCCTCGCTGATCGCGGTGCGCCTGGAAGCGCAGAGCATCGCCATGCTGGCGACAAAGGCGCCGGCCGGACCCGAGGCCGAGGGCATCCGCGCCAAGGCGCAAGCCATCACCAAGCTGGCGCTCGATTTGTATGCCAACGGACGGCGCCTGGTGCGGCGCCTGCGGCCCGAGGTGCTCGACATGCTGGGTTTGCACGGCGCGGTGGAAGAGATGCTGCGCCACTACGACAGCGGCTCCGGCTGCCGCTTCGCCTTCCACTCCGAAGGCGACTTCTCGCGCCTGGGGAACGAGCTGGCGATTTCCGCCTACCGCATCGTGCAGGAAGCGCTGTCGAACGTGATGAAGCACGCCGGGGCGAGCTTTGCGCAGGTGAGCCTGGTGCTCGACGAAGAACAGGATGTGCTGCGCATCATGGTGGAAGACGATGGCCAGGGCTTCGAGCCGGCCCTCCGCTCCGAGGGCATCGGCATCATCGGCATGCGCGAACGCGTGTATGCGCTGCGCGGCGCAATTGCCGTGCATTCGGCGCCGCAGCGCGGCACCACGGTGGCCATCACGCTGCCACTCTCGAGCACAAGTGCTGTATCGTAGCGGCTCGGTTAATCTCCTGTCGGATCCCTCATGTCGAACGAACGCAAGACGCCCTACGAACTGGGCAACCAGAACCAGACCACCACCTGGAGCGACTGCGTCGCCTGGTACGAAGCGCTGGCGCGCGATTATCCGGGCGTGCTGCGCTTCGGCGTGATCGGCACCTCCGACGCCGGCCTGCCGATCCACGCCGGCGTGGTGAGCGCCGACGGCGTGTTCGACCGCGCGCAGATCAAGGCCGGCGGCCGTCCTGTCTTCTTCAACAACAACGGCATCCACCCGGGCGAACCCGAAGGCGTCGATGGCTGCATGGCCCTGGTGCGCGACTTCTGCACCGAGCCGGCGCGCCTGGCCGCGCTGGGCCAGACCGTGTTCATCTTCATCCCGCTGTACAACGTCGACGGCAGCATCAACCGCGCCAACACTTCGCGCGTGAACCAGGACGGGCCCGAGCAGTTCGGCTTCCGCGGCAACAGCCGCCACCTGGACCTGAACCGCGACTTCGTCAAATGCGACACGCTGGCCGCCCAGGTCTTCAACCGCTACTTCACGGCCTGGGATCCGGACGTGATGGTCGACACCCATACCTCGAACGGCGCCGACTACAGCTACACCATGACCCTGATCCACACCCAGCCCGACAAGCTGGGCGGGGAGCTGGGCGGCTTCCTGCGCGACACCATGCTGCCGGCGCTGTACGCCGGGATGGACGCGCGCGGCTGGCCGACCTGCCCGTATGTCAATCCGGTGCAGGACAGCCCGGACCACGGCATCGCCGATTTCCTGGAAACCGCGCGTTTCTCGACCGGCTACGCGGCCCTGCACCACACCATCGGCTTCATGCCCGAGACCCACATGCTGAAACCCTTCAAGGACCGCTACGCATCGATGCGCGCCCTGGTGGAAACGGCGCTCGACTTCACCGTGCAGAACGCATCGCAGATCCAGGCATTGCGCCGCGCCGCCAAGGCCGGCGGCCGCACCCGCGCCGAGTGGCCGATCCACTGGACGATGGACGAAGAGAACGTTGGCAGTTTCCGCTTCAAGGGCTACGAGGCGAAGTACAAGCCTAGCGCTTTGGGCGGCTACACGCGCCTGCACTACGACCGCAACAGCCCTTGGGAACGCGACATCGCCTGGTACAACCGCTTTAACGCAGACATCACCGTGGCCGCGCCCAAAGCCTATGTGATCCCGCAAGCCTGGCGCGAAGCGATCGAGCGCCTGCAATTGAACGGCGTGCAGATGGAACGCGTTCCCGCCGACCGCATGCAGGCGGTGGACTACTACCACATCGCCTCGGTGAGCTCGCGCGCCAATGCCTACGAAGGCCACATGTTCCACGACGGCGTCCAGCTGGAAAAGCGCCGCGCCGAGGTCCTGCTGCGCGCTGGCGACGTGATTGTTTCGCTCGACCAGGACGCCGCCCGCTACATCGTCGAAACCCTGGAGCCCCTGGCCCACGACAGCTTCTTCCGCTGGGGTTTCTTCAACAGCGTGCTGGAAAAGAAGGAAGCCTATTCCGACTATGTGTTCGAAGACGAAGCCGAACAGCTGCTGCGCGACGAACCCGAACTGGCTGCGAAATTCAATGACTGGAAAGCCGCGAACTCCGGGCTGCTCTCGAACCAGGAAGCCGTGTTGGACTTCATCTTCGCCAACTGCGCCAAGTACCGCGAACCCGAATGGCGCCGCTACCCGGTCTTCATGATCGCCTGAATTCGACATGCCGCGGTGCGGATACGCGGCGCTTCCCGTAGGGTGGGCCGGGCCGCGCTAGGCACTCCGTGCCCACGCGGATTCAACATACCAATAACAGTGCAGGCAACAGCCCCAATACCGCCTGCACACCGTTCCCCAACCAAAGAACAACTCCATGAGACACATCACCATTGCCACCTTCGGCCTGGCCCTGACCACCCTGGCCCACGCCGCCCCATCCCCCGGCCAGACCTTCTTCACCCAGAACTGCGCCAGCTGCCACACCGTCGACAACAAGCTCTCCGCGCTGGCCGGCCCCGGCCTGTTCAATGTCGTCGGCCGCAAGGCCGCCGCCGTCCCCAACTTCAACTATACCGATGCCCTGACCAAAGCCGGCGCATTAGGCAAAACCTGGACCCGCGACGAACTCGACATCTTCCTGCGCGACCCGAACAAGGACGTCCCCGGCACCGCAATGCCGATCGGCGTACCTGACCCCAAGCAGCGCGCCGCCGTCATCGCCTACCTCGCCACGCAAACCGGCCAGGCCGCCGCACCAGTCGCCGCCACGCGCCCAAAAGTGGCCGACCAGGCCGGCGCCTGGATGGAAGACCAACCCGGCGACCTGCACCACATCAAGCCGAATGAACTGATCAAACCCTACGCCAGCGACAGCGCCGGCAACGGCCCCAAACTCGCCGCCCGTCCAGCCGGCGCCATGCCCGCCGTCCCGCCAGGCTTCACGGTCGGCATCTACGCCGATGGCCTCGGCAAATCGCGCCTGCCGCTGCGCGCGCCGAACGGCGACATCTTCCTGTCCGAGGCCGCGAAAGGCCAGGTCACGGTCCTGCGCTCGAAAGACGGCCAGAAGGCCGACACCGTCAGCGTCTACGCCACCGGCCTGTCGCGCCCCTACGGCATGGCCCTGTGGCCGGCCGACAATCCACAGTACCTGTACGTCGCCAACGTCAACTCGGTGGTGCGCTATCCCTACAGCACAGGCGACCTGAAGGCGAAGGGCGAGCCCGAAACCGTGGTCGAGAAGATCAGCGACACCAGCGGCGGCCACGTCACGCGCACCATCGCCTTCTCGAAGGACGGCAAGACGATGTTCCTGTCGGTCGGCTCGGCCACCAACGTCGCAGCCGGCATCGGCGCCCAGCCGCCGCAGCCGCTGGCGCAATGGGAAGCCAAGTACGGCGTCGGCGCCGCCTGGGGCGAAGAAACCGAGCGTGCCGCCGTCCTCGCTTTCGACGCCGACGGCAAGAACCGCCGCGCCTACGCCAACGGCCTGCGCAACTGCGTCGGCATGCTGGTGCATCCAAGTACCGGTGAGCTGTTCTGCAGCGTGAACGAGCGCGACGAACTGGGCGACAACCTGCCGCCCGACTACATCACGCGCGTCAAGGCGGGCGGCTTCTATGGCTGGCCGTGGTACTACATCGGCGCCAACGAAGACCCGCGCCTGAAGGGCATCCGCCCCGACCTGAAGAACAAGACCATCGTGCCCGACACCCTGATCCAGTCGCACTCGGCGCCGCTGGGCATGGTCGTGTACCAGGCGCCGAAGGGCGCGCGCCACGCCTTCCCGAAAGCCTACGAAGGCGACATCTTCCTGGCCCTGCACGGCTCATGGAACCGCGGCACGCGCACCGGCTACAAGGTGGTGCGCGTGTTCATGAAGAACGGCGTGCCGACCGGTCAGTACCAGGACTTCATGACCGGCATGGTATTGAGCGACCGCGACGTGTGGGGCCGTCCGGCCGCCGTGGAGGTGGCGGCCGATGGGGCGCTGCTGGTGGTCGACGATGGCGGCGGCGTGGTGTGGCGCATCGCGCCGAAGAAATAAGGTCCAATCAGGACCCGGCCGCGGAACCCGGGCCGGTTCGAATCGACCGCTGCCGCCGGCTGCACCCGCAGCCGCGGACTTTCCCCGTCCTACATCTCCGCCAGCAGGTTGCCGCGCGCATCGAGCAGGCGCACCTTCAGCACCTGCAGCTTGATGCGGCGGTTGCTCGGATCGGCGTCCTGGGCGAACGCGTAGGTCTCCAGGCGCAGCGGCTTGTAGCCGCTCAGGCCAGGCGAAGACACAGGCGAAAGCCTGGTTCCTGAAGGCGGCCAAGCTGGGCTTCCCGGTGGCGCAGACCGAGCTGGGCGAGATGCTGTACGGCGACCGCTCGGCGCCATCGCGCGAGGAAGCCATCGGCTGGCTGGAAAAGGCCGCCCAGGCCCGCTACCCCCGCGCCCGCATCGACCTGGCCCAGTTGCGCATGCAGCAGGACCCGACGCCGGAATCGGTGCGGGCACTGTGGGGAACGATCATGGACAGCAACGCGACCATGATGAAGCAAGGGAAAATGGCGCCCGGCCGCTAACAACCCGGACCGACACCAACAGCCGGGAACAGGCCCCAGCTGTGCCCACCTTTTTCAAACGCTTACTTCGATGCGGCGATCCAGCGGTCCACTTTGGCTTCCAGCAGCGACAGCGGCAGCGTCCCTTCACCGAGCACGATGTCGTGGAAGCTGCGCAGGTCGAACTTCGGTCCCAATGCCGCTTCCGCGCGGCGGCGCAGTTCGATGATCTTCAGGGCGCCGATCTTGTAGCCCAGCGCCTGGCCCGGCCACACCATGTAGCGCTCGATCTGGGCGCGCGAGTCGGCTTCGCTATAGCCCAGCGTCTCCGAGAAATACTTGATGCCCTGCTCGCGCGACCAGCCCTTGGTGTGCATGCCGGTGTCGACCACCAGGCGCGCGGCGCGCAGCATCTCGTCGTTCAGGTGGCCGAAGTAATCTTCCGGCTTGTCGAACAGGCCCATGTCCTTGCCCAGGGTCTCCGCATACAGCGCCCAGCCTTCGGTAAAGGCGTTGTTGCCGCCGAACTTGCGGAAGTTCGGCAGGCCCAGTTCCTGCACCAGCGCGATGTGGAAGTGGTGGCCCGGCTGGCCTTCGTGCAGGAACAGCGTGACCATGCCGGTGCTGCCATATTGCGTCGGGTCGTTCACCACCGACCAGAACACGCCAGGGCGCGAGCCGTCCACCGCCGGCGGCGTGTAGTGGTCCGAGGCCGTGGCGCGGCTCAGTTCAGGCTCGAGGCGCAAATCCAGCGGTGACTTCGGCATCAGGTTGAACATCGAAGGCAGCTTGGTCCGGAGCTGGGCGTCGAGCTTGCGGTAGACGTCGATGACTTCCTGGTCGGTCTTGAAGGGCTTGTACTTCGCCTGCTGCGACACCCAGGCCGGCAGGCCGGCGGCCGGGCCGTTGTAGCCCATCTTCGGTCCGGTGCGGCCGTATTCTCCCTGGATGCGCGCGACTTCCTTCAGGCCGGTCTCGTGGATCTGCTCGGGCGTCAGGCTGGTCGTGGTCTGGCTCGCCACGCGGACCTTGTACCAGGCGGCGCCGTCCGGCAGCGCGTCCCAGCCGGTGCTGGTGCGGGCGGCGGGCAGGTATTCCTTTTCCAGGAAGGTGGCCAGGCGCGCCAGCGCCGGATTGAGCGTGGTGCCGATGGTGTCGCCATACAGCTTGGTGAGCTGGCGCTTGTCGGCATCCGAGAACGCCGCCGGGAAGTGCTTCACCGGCGAATAATAGATGCTGTCTTGCGGCGTCGCGGCCACCAGCTGCTTGAACTGGGGCAGGGCCGAGGCCATTACCGGTTTCGGATTGGTGATGCCGCGCTTGATCCCTTCGCGCATGTTGGCGATCGCCTGGTCGACCCATGGTCCCAGCTGGGCCAGGCGGCTGGCGTAGGCGCGGTAGTCCTTCACGCTGGCGAGCGGCTGGGCGCCCTGGCCGCTGGCGTAGTTGGCCAGCGTGACCGGCATGCTGTCCATCTGGTTGATGGGCAGCAGGTGCTCGGGGAAGGGCTCGAAGCGCAGCGCGGTCGCCAGCTCGTAGTCGAGGATGTCGTAGCTGGTCTGGTCGCGGCTGGACAGGCCGCCGCGCTGGATGGCGTGCAGGCGCTTCTGGAAGCCCTTATAACGCGTAAACTGTTTAGCCCGTTCCTGCGGCGCGATCGTCATGCCGATCTGGTCGATGAAGCGGTTGTCGCCGCTTTCGCTGGCCGACACCGGATCGAAGCGCGCGATGGCGTCGTAGTAGTCGTCGGCGAGCTTGTTGAGGGCCTTGCCGGCTTGCGGGTTGACGGCGGCCTGTTTGGTGGCCGGTGCGTCCGCTTGCTGAGCGGCCAGCGCCGAAGCCGGGACAGAAGCGCAGGCGAGGAGTGCCGCGGCGGCCAGGGCGCCGAGCTTGAACAACTGGGTCATGACGATGATTCCTTAATAGCTTGCCAGCGGCGCCAGGGCGCCGTTCTTGAAGGTGTAGACGGTGACGGTGGTTTTCTTCAGGTTGCCCTTGTCGTCGTAGCCGTAGCTGCCGACCACGCCCGCGTAGTTCAAGGTGCGCAGCTGCTGGGCGACGGCTGACGGGTCGAACGAGTTCGCGGTCTTCATCGCCTGCGCGATGAACATGGTCTGGTCGTAGAAGGACGGCGCATACACGTCCGGCTCGCGCTTGAAGCGTGCCTTGTACTTGGCGAGGAAGGCCGGGCCGCCGGCCTGCTTGGCGATGATGGCGCCGGCCTGGGCGCAGCGCACGTTCTCGCCGACGGCCGGGCCGCCGAGCTTGGCCATCTCCGGGCTGCACAGGGTGTCGCCGCCGAGCAGCGGCACGTTCAGGCCGAGCGCCTTCATCTGGCGCGCCATCGGCGCGGCTTGCGGCGCGTAGCCGCCGAAGAAGATGGCATCAACCTTTTTCGCGCGCAGCGAGGTGAGGATGGCGGCGAAGTCGCTTGCCTTGTCGTTGGTGAATTCGTGGCCCGCGACCTTCATGCCGGCGGCTTGCGCCTGGCGCTTGAATTCGGCGGCGATGCCGGTGCCGAAGGCGGTACGGTCGTCGATCACGCCGACGTTCTTCACCTTCAGTTCCTTGGCCGCGTAGCTGGCCATCGAGCCGCCCACCTGGGCGTCGCTGGCCACGGTGCGGAACACGGTTTTATAACCGCCTTGCGTGATCTTGGGATTGGTGCCGACCGTGGACATCAGGGCGCCGGCTTCGTTGTAGACGCGCGAGGCGGGAATCGCGACGCCCGAGTTGTAAGGGCCAAGCACGAATTTCACACCGCCGTCGACCAGCTTCTGCGCAACCGTCACGCCCTGCTTCGGGTCGCCGGCGTCGTCTTCGGATTGCAGTTCGAAGCGCACGGTCTTGCCGGCTACCTTGATCTTCTGCGCGTTGAGGTCTTCCACGGCCAGGCGCACGCCGTTTTCGTTGTCCTTGCCGGCAAAGGCGTTGGCGCCCGACAGCGGGCCGGTCACGCCGATCCTGACGACTTGTTCCTGCGCCAGCGCCGCATTGGTCACACACGTCGAAGCGCACAGCAGCGCGGCCAGCGCCAGTGGCGCCATGTTCATTTTTGGTGGCATCAGCCTGTCTCCTTGATTGCGAACAGCTGCAATCATCGCACGAAAGCGGCGGCGGCTCCAGGCGACCCGGTGGCCAGGAAAGAAGGCGAAATCAGGAAGCCAGGCCGTGCGCGATCAGCTCCAGCGGCAGCGCGGTCGTGCTCTTGATCTGCTCCATCGAGAAGGCCGAGGACACGCCGGTCAGCTGCGAGGTCTTGATCAGCTTCTTGTAGAAGCGGTCGTAGCCTTCGATGTCGGTGGTGACCACTTTCAGCAAGTAGTCGACCTCGCCGCTCATGCGATGGAACTCGAGCACCTCGGGCAGGGCGGTGACGGCGGCGGCAAAGCGCTCCAGCCACTTTTCATCGTGCTCGCGGGTGCGCACGCTGACGAACACCGTGACCGGCAGCCCGACCTTCTGGCGGTTGACGATCGTGACCCGGCTCTCGATGTAGCCCTCTTCCTCGAGGCGCTTGACGCGTTTCCAGCAAGGGGTGCTGGACAGGCCCACCTTTTCGCTGAGACCCGAAATCGACAGCGTGGCGTCGGCCTGGAGTGCGGCGAGTATGGCGCAATCAAATTTGTCTAGTGAATTCATTCTATTTATTCGTCACTATTAGAACAAACATGCTTAGTTTTGGTGATATATGTGAGAATTTAGAACGTGCTCTTCTATACAAATTCGTAACATATTGCTGAACAATAACACGATCCTTGCCGCCACTTTCAGTTTTATTATGGACGCTGAACTCTACCTCGACGCCAATGCCACATCGCCCGTGCTGACGGCCGCCATCGCCGCCGCGCATTCCGCCCTGCAGATCGATTTCGGCAACCCGAGCAGCAGCCACGCTGCCGGCTTGCGCGCCCGCGCCATCCTCGACGATGCGCGCGCGCGGGCCCGCCGCGTGCTGGGTGCGGGGACGGGAAGGGTGATGTTCACCAGCGGCGCCACCGAGGGCATCCAGACCGCCGTGCTGTCGGCCCTGTGCGCGCTGCGCGAACGGCGCGCCGCCGGCCAGCCCTGTGGCGACCTGCTGCTGTACGGCGCCACCGAGCACAAGGCGGTGCCGGAAAGCCTGGCCCACTGGAACCGCATCCTCGGCGCCGGCCTCACGCTGCAGGCGCTGCCGGTCGACGCCGGCGGGCGCCACCGCCTGGATGTCCTGCGCGAGCTGGCGCCGCGCACCGCCTTCCTGTGCACGATGGCGGCCAACAACGAGAGCGGCGTGGTGTCCGACCTGGACGGCATCGCGGCGGTGCTGCACGAATCGGGCAGCACGGCGCTGTGGATGGTCGACTGCGTGCAGGCGCTCGGCAAGCTGCCCCTGTGCCTGGACCGCACGCGCATCGACTACGCGCCATTCTCCGGGCATAAATTGTATGCGCCGAAGGGCGTCGGCATGCTGTATGTGCGTGCGGATGCGCCGTTCACGCCGCTGATGTGCGGCGGCGGCCAGGAAGCCGGGCAGCGGTCCGGCACCGAGAACATGGCCGGCATCGCCGCCCTCGGCGCCGTGCTGCGCGCGCTGGAAGAGGGCCGCACCTTCCGCAGCCACGCCCAGCTGCTGGCCGTGCGCGAGCGCCTGGCGGCGGCCCTGCGCGCGGCCTTTCCCGCCATCGCATTCAACACGCCGTTCGCGCAGGCGCTGCCGACCACGCTCAACTTCGCCGTGCCCGGCCTGTCCGGCAAGGCGCTGCTCGATCTGTTCGACGCCGCCGGCATCCGCGTCAGCGCGGGCTCCGCCTGTTCCGCCGCGAAGGCGGCGCCCAGCTACGTCCTCGAAGCGATGGCGCTGCCCGACTGGCGCTGCGCCAACGCCGTGCGCCTGTCGGTCGGGCCGCTGCTCGACGACGCCTTTGTCGATGCCGCCGTCGAGCGCATCGCGCGCTGCGGCGCGGCCCTGCGCACGCTGCCGCTGGCGGCGTCGCGCCCCGGCGCCGGCGTCTACCACCTGGGCGCCGAGGGCGGCTGGCTGGTGTTCGATCCCGAGGAGCGCGAGTGCGTGGCGATCGACGTGCCGGCGGCACTGGCCGAACGCGTGACGGCGCTGCTGCGCCAGCACGATTACCGCCTGCGCGCGGTGCTCGACAGCGATAACGGCGGCGATGGTGATCGCCCCGCGCTGCGCGGCCTGCTCGGGGCCGACGGCTGGCCCGCGTCCTGCGAGACGGTGACGCTGGCCGATGGCGGTGCGGCCGAAGCGATCCGCCTGGGGAGCGAGGTGCTGGCGCGGCGCCCGGGTAGCGCGGGTTTCATGCTGGGGACGCTGGAAGAGGGCGCACTGGGCCAGGTGCGCCTGGTGTTCGGCGGCGCGCGCACCGCGGCCGGCGACATCGTGTGCCGGCCGGACGGCATCGAGGCCGGGTTCGGACAGGATCCGGCCTCGATGCGGCAGGCCGGGCTGGCCCGCCACCAGCTGAAGCACTTCTTCGCCGAGCACCCCGACGCCCTGCTGGTCGACGTGCGCGAAGCCTGCGAGCACGCGGCCGGCGCACCGGCGCTGCAGGGCCGCGCCGCCTGCAGCATACCCTTGTCGCGCCTGGCCGAATATGCAGCCTGGCTGCGCGACGAAGCGCGTCCGCTGCTGTTCTTCTGCCGCAGCGGCAACCGCAGCCTGCAGGCAGTGCGCTGCCTGCAGGGCCTGGGACGCGACCGGGTCTGGCACCTGGAGGGCGGGCTGGCGCTGCTGCGCACCTGAGTACCCTCCCTGCGCAACACCTGCGTACGTTAGCGCACGGTTTCTCATCCGATGTTCTTCTAGCATGCCTTGACGCGTGCACCGCGCTTGCGGCCTGCACGTCCACTATCGAGGCGCCTGTTGAACGAAGAACCCCATCTCCTGCCCGACGCCCTGCGCGCGGGGCGCCAGCCTGTCCGCACGCCAGAAGGCGCGGAAGAGGCGCCGCTGCGCGCCGGGATGGCCGGCGCAGGGCAGATGGCCGCCCAGATGGCCGTCCATGGGCGCCAGCTGGCGGCGCGCCATGAGCTGTCGCGCGAGGACACGCCCGACCGCCTGCTGGTGCGCCTGGCCGCGAATGCCCGCGCGCTCAGGCAGGCCTGCGCCGCCCTGGCGCGCGCAGCCCGGAGCGGGCGTCCAATCGGCCCGGCCGCCGAGGCGCTGCTCGGCCACACCCACCTGATCGACGAACACGTGCGCAGCGCGCGGCGCCAGCTGCCGCCGGCCTGCAGCCGCGCCTTGCCGCGCCTGGCCGGCGGTGCGCCGCGCGTGTACCAGCTGGCGCTGGAAGCCGTGGCGCACGGCGACGGCCGCATCGAACAGGAAAGCCTGGCGCGCTTCGTCGCGGCCTACCAGGAAGGCGCGCCGCTGAAGCTGGTCGAGCTGCGCACCCTGCCGGCCATGCTGCGCCTGGCGCTGGTCGACAACGTGCGCCGCATCGCCGCGCGCCTGGATGCGCGGCGCGTGCAGCAGGAACTGGCCGGCGGCTGGGCCGGGCGCATGGCCGCCACCGCCGGCAAGCGCTCCGGCGACCTGGTCCTGCTGGTGGCCGACATGGCGCGCGCCGTGCAGCCGCCCGGCGCCGGCTTCGTGGCCGAACTGGCGCGCCGCCTGCAGGGCCAGGGTGCGGCCCTGGCGCAGGTGCTGGAGTGGGTCGGCGCGCGCCTGGCCGACGAGGGCACGACAGTCGAGGAGCAGCTGCGGTTCGACGCCGCCGGCCAGGCGGCCGACGAAGAGTCGGTGGCGAACAGCCTGGCCAGCCTGCGCCTGGTCGCGGGCATCGACTGGCGCGCCTTTGCCGAAACCATGGGCACGGCCGACGCCATCCTGCGCCAGGATCCGGATGGCGTCTACGGCCGCATGGACTTCGCCACGCGCGAACAGTACCGCAATGCTGTGGAACGCCTGGCGCGCCAGTCGCTGCATGGCGAAGCCGAAGTGGCGGCCGAGGCGCTGGCCCTGGCGCAAGCCAACACGGGCGGTCCGGATGCGCGCATGCGCCACATCGGCTACTACCTGGCCGGCGACGGCTTGCCGGCGCTGCGCGCCAGGCTGCGCATGCGCGCCGGCGTGCTGGCCGCGCTGCGCCAGGCAGCACGGCGCCGACCGCTGCTGTCCTGGCTCGGCGCCAGCGCCGCCTTTACCCTGCTGTTCACGGCCTCGCTGCTGGTGCACGCCTACCTCGACGGCGCCGGCGTGCCGCTGCTGCTGGCGCTGGCACTGCTGTCCGTGTTCGGCGCCAGCCAGCTGGCGTTTACGCTCATCAGGCTGATGACGGCGCGCCTGGTGCGGCCGCAGCCGCTGCCGCGCATGGACCTGGCGTCCGGGATCCCGGACGATGCCCGGACCCTGGCCGTGGTGCCGGCGCGGCTCGACAGCGCGGAGAACGTGGCCGCCCTGTGCGCGGGCCTGGAAATGCGCTACCTGGCCAACCGCGACCCGCACCTGCGCTTTTGCCTGCTGACCGACTTTGCCGATGCGCCGCAGGAAACCATGCCAGACGATGCCGGGCTGCTGGAAGCGGCGCGCGCCGCCATCGCCGCCCTCAACGCGCGTTACCAGGACGGCGGCGCCGGTCCCTTCCTGCTGCTGCAGCGCGCGCGCAGCTGGAGCCCGGGAGAGGGCGCCTGGATCGGCCGCGAGCGCAAGCGCGGCAGGCTGGAAGACCTGAACGCCCTGCTGCGCGGCGGCGCGCGCGCACCATTTGTCGTGGTCGAAGGCAGCACCGATCACCTGCAGGCGGTGCGCTACGTGATCACGCTCGACGCCGGCACCGAACTGCCGCGCGACGCGGCGCGCCGCCTGGTGGCGGCCATGCTGCATCCGCTGAACCGGCCGCTGCTCGACGCCGCTGGCAGCCGCGTGATGGCCGGCCACGGCATGCTGCAGGCGCGCCTGAGCGCCACGCCGGGCGCCGCCGAGGCTTCGCGCTACGCACGCCTGCGCGCCGGCGAGCCGGGCGTGGAACTGTGCGCGCACCCGGCGCCCGACGTCTACCAGGACCTGTTCGGCCAGGGCATCTGGAGCGGCCAGGGCATCTACGAGGTCGATGCCTGCGCGCGCGTGCTGGGCGGGCGCCTGCCGGGCGGCCAGGTGCTGGCGCACGCGCTGCTGGAAGGCTGTCATCTGCGCGCTGGCCTGGCAAGCGACGTCCAGTTCCACGGCGCCTGCCCGGCGCGCTACAGCGATGCGGTCGGCAGCCGCCACCGCGCCATCCGCGGCGCCTGGCAACTGGCGGGCTGGCTGGGCACGCGCAATCCATTGCCGCCGCTGGCGCGCTGGATGCTGTTCGACGGCCTGCGCCGCAGCCTGGTGGCGCCGACCCTGGCCGCGACCCTGGTGCTGTGCTGGTCGCTGCTGCCCGAGCCCGCGTTCTGGAGCGCGGCGGCGCTGGCCGTGTTCTTCCTGCCCGCCTTTCTCGGCATGTTCATCGCCCTCGGCGACAAGCCGCACGACATGCTGTGGCGCCAGCACTTGGCTAACTGGTGGCGCGGTGCGCGCAGCGCGCTGGCGCGCGCGATGCTGGACACCGCCTTCCTGCCCTACGACGCCTGGTACAGCATCGATGCGATGGCGCGCAGCGGCTGGCGCATGCTGGTCTCGCGCCGCCGGCTGCTCGAATGGAAGACGCCCAGCCTGGCGCGTTCCAGCCTGGACCTGGAAGCCAACTGGCGCAACATGTGGTTCGCCCCGGCGCTGGCCGTGGGCACGGCGCTGCTGCTGACCTTCCTGCATCCGTTCGCGCTGTTCGCGGCCGCGCCCTTGCTGCTGCTGTGGTTCCTGTCGCCGGTCCTGGCCTGGTGGATCAGCCTGCCCGCGCTGGGCCAGCAACCCGCGCTGTCCGCTGAACAAACCCGGTTCCTGGAGCGGCTGGCGCGCCGCGCCTGGAGCTACTTCGAGACCCACGCCGGGCCGCACGACAACTGGCTCGCGCCCGACAGCCTGCAGGAACACCCGCACACCATTGTCACGCACCGGACCTCGCCCAGCGGCATCGGCCTCGGGCTGCTGGCCAGCCTGGCGGCACGGGATTTCGGCTTCATCACCCAGGCCGCCCTGCTGGCGCGGGTGCGCGCCAGCTTCGACGGCATGGCCCTGCTCGAACGCCACCGCGGCCACTTCTATAACGGCTACGACACGCAGACCCTGGCGCCGCTGCAGCCGCGCACCGTGTCGACCGCTGCCAGCGGCAACCTGGCCGCCCACTTGCTGACCCTGGCCGCCGGGCTGGAACAGCTGGCCGACGCGCCGATCGCCGACGTCAAGCCGCTGGCCGGCGCGCGCGCCGCGCTGCACGTGATCGAGGAGTGTGCACTGGCCGCCGCATCGCCCGCCGATGCATTGCCTGCTGACGTGCTGGCGCGCTGCCGCGCCGCGCTCGGCCCCGACAGCTGCCGCAACGCCGACACCTTGCCGGGCCTGGCGGACTGCCTGCGCGAGGCAGCCGCCGCTTGCGCGGCCCTGCTGGCGGCACTGTCGGATGACGCCGATCCGCAACTGCGCACCTGGTGCGCGCGCCTGGATGAAGGATGCCGCGCAGCCCACGCCGACCTGCTGGCGCTGGCGCCCTGGATGCGCGCGGTGCACGAATACGTGCTCGGCGCCAGCCTGACCCGCATCCCGACGCTGCGCGAACTGGCCGCGTTCACCCCACCCGCCGATGCCGGCGATGCCGCACGTTCGCTGGCGGCGCTGGTGGAAGAGGGCGTGGCCCTGGCCAGCGCGCGCATGAACGAGATCGATGCGCTGGCCGCCCAGGCGCGCGGCTTCGGCGACATGGACTTCGGTTTCCTCTACCGGCGCGAGACCGGCCTGCTGGCCACCGGCTACCACGTCGACGAAGCGCGCCTGGACGAGGCCAGCCACGACTTGCTGGCGTCAAGCGCGCGCCTGGCCAGCTTCATCGGCATCGCGCGCGGCCAGCTGCCGCAGGAACACTGGCTGGCCCTGGGCCGCCCGCTGGGGATGGTCGACGGCGAGCAGCTGCTGCTGTCGCGCAGCGGCGCGCTGTCTTCCTACCTGGCGCCGCTGCTGGTGATGCCGGCCTGGCGCGGCACGCTGCTCGACCGCAGCTGCCACGCGGCGGTGCGGGTCCAGATGCGGCATGCGCAGCGCCACGGCATCCCCTGGGGCATGTCGGGATCCGGCTACCACGCGGTGGACGCGGCGCTGCGCTACGCCTGCCGCGCATTCGGTGTGCCCGCCATGGGCCTGCAGCCGCAGCCGCAAGCCAGTACGGCCCCGGACCTGGTGGCCGCGCCCCATGCCAGCATGCTGGCCCTGATGGTGGCGCCGGAAGCCGCTTGCGCCAACCTGGCGCGCCTGGCGCAGGACGGCGGCCTGGGCGAATACGGCTACTACGAGGCGCTCGACTACACCGCCGCGCGCCTGCCGCATGGCCGCAAGCATGGCGTGGTGCGCGCCTTCGTGGCGCGCCACCAGGCCATGGGTTTGCTGGCGCTGTCGCATCTGCTGCACGACCGGCCGATGCAGGCGCGCTTCGCGGCCGACCCGGCGTGCCTTGCCGCGCTGCCCTTGCTGCAGGAGCGCGCGCCCACTGCGGGCGCCTTCGAGGTCGATACCGGCGACGCCGAGGCGGAATGGGCCGCGCCGCCGCCACGCCACGCAGCGCCCGGGCTGGCCGCGGCGCCGGAAGTGGCGCTGCTGTCGAATGGGCGCTACCACCTGCTGCTGACGAGCGACGGCGGCAGTTGCAGCAGCTGGGACGGCCTTGCCCTCACGCGCTGGCAGCTTGACGCCACCGGTGTCGATGGCGGCCTGCTGTGCTACCTGCGCGACGTGGATGGCGGCGCCGTCTGGTCGAGCGCCTGGCAGCCCGGCCTGGCCGAGCCCGAGGACTATCAGGTCCTGTTCCTGGAAGAGCGTGCGGAGTTGCGCCGGCGCGACCATGGCATCGAACTGCTGACCGAGATCGTGGTGGCGCCCGAGGACGACCTCGAACTGCGCCGCATGCGCATCAGGAATGTCTCGGGCCGCGCGCGCCGCATCGCGCTGACCAGCCATGCCGAGGTGGTGCTGGCGCCGCCGGCGCTGGACCGGGCCCACCCGGCCTTTTCCAAGCTGTTCGTGCAAAGCGAGATCGTGGCCGAACGCGATGCCATCCTGTACACGCGCCGTTCGCCGAATGCCGAGGACGCGGCGCCCTGGCTGCTGCATCAAATGACGGTGCATGGCGCCAGCGCCGGCGCGGCCTCGTTCGAGACCAGCCGCGCGCATTTCACGGGGCGTGGCGACGCGCATGCGCTGCCGGCGGCACTGCAGCAGGATGGCCCGCTGGGCGGGCATGACGGCTGCGTGCTCGACCCGGTCGCCGCGATTCGCCGCGAGCTGGTGCTGGCGCCCGGCGAAGAGGCCGTGGTCGACCTGGTGCTGGGCGCGGCCGCCAGCCGCCAGGACGCCTTGCGATTGGCCGAACGCTACCACGACCGCGCCGCCACGGAGGGCCTGTTCGACCTGGCCTGGATGCATGGCCAGGCGGCACTGCGCCAGCTGGGCGCCAGCGATGCCGAGGCCAGGCTGTACGCGCGCCTGGCCGGCAGGCTGCTGTATCCAGGCCGCGCTGCCGCCGATGCCGATTCCGCGGCTGCGGCTTCAGCCATCTCCGCCGGCGCAAGCCTCCAGTCCTGCGGCATCTCGGGCGAGACTCCGCTGGCCGTTGTCCGCATCGGCGACACGGCGCACCTGGACGTCGTGCGCCAGCTGCTGCAGGCGCATGCGTGGTGGCGCCGGAAAGGCCTGCGCGCCGACCTGGCGGTCTGGATCGATGGCACTGGCGATGCGCTGCACGACCAGGTGCGCAACCTGGTGGCCTCGCGCGTGGAAGCGCCGGCCATCGGCTGCCCCGGCGGCGTGTATGTGTTCTCGAACGACGGGGCGCCGCACGCGCAGGCGCTGCTGATGGGCGCGGCGCAAATCGTGCTGAGCGGCGCCGGCGGCAGCCTGGAGGACCAGCTGCGCCGCGCAGCAGCCGCAAGAATTTCGCTGCCGCCCGCGCTGCACCCGGACGCCATGCCCGAGGCCTGGACCGTGCGTACTCCGCCACCGGCGCCGCCCCGGCTGCTGCTGGAGAACGGCATCGGCGGCTTCAGCGAGGATGGACGCGAATACCTGATCCGCACCGGGCCGGGCCGGCCGACGCCGGCGCCATGGACCAATGTGCTGGCCAATCCGGCGTTTGGTTCGGTGGTGTCGGAAAGCGGGGCGGCCCATACTTTCGGCCTCACGCCACGGATCAGCGACCCGCTGCGCGGCGCCGGCGGCGAAGCCTTCTACCTGCGCGACGAACACAGCGGCGTCTTCTGGTCGCCGGCCGGCGCGCCGGGCGTCTCGGGCGGCGACACCCTGGTGCGCCACGGCTTCGGCTACAGCGTGTTCGAGCACACGGCGCAGGGCATCCATGCCGAGCTGACCAGTTTTGTTCCGCTCGACGCGCCGCTCAAGTACACGCTGCTCAAGCTGCGCAACGACAGCAGCGTGCCGCGCCGCCTGTCGGCCACCGGCTATGTGGCCTGGGCGTTGGGAGACGTGGACGCTAGGCCCGCCATGCACGTGGCGACCGCGCGCGACGCGGCCAGCGGCGCCCTGTTCGCGCGCAATCCATTCAACGAGGCGTTCGCGGGCAGCACCGCCTTCTTCCATGTCGATGCCGAGGACGCCGCCTTTAGCTGCGACCGCATGGAATTCATCGGGCGCGGCGGCGATCTCGCCAGGCCGGCGGCCATGACGCGCGCCGGCCTCGCCGGCACGCTGGGCGCCGGCCACGATTCCTGCGCCGCTCTGCAGCTGGTGTTCGAGCTGCAGCCGGGCGAGCGGAAGGAGCTGGTGTTCATGCTCGGCGCCGGCGCCGCGCCGGAAGAGCTGGTGCGCAGCCACCGCGGCAGCGCCGCCGCCCACGCCGCCTTCGGCCAGCTGCGCGCGTACTGGGAGACGACCCTGGGCGCCGTGCAAGTCTCCACGCCGGATCCGGCGCTCGACGTGCTGGCGAATGGCTGGCTGCTCTACCAGACGCTGTCCTGCCGCCTGTGGGCGCGCGCCAGCCAGTACCAGTCCGGCGGCGCCCACGTGTTCCGCGACGGACTGCAGGACGCGATGGCCCTGGTCCACGCCCGTCCCGCGCTGCTGCGCGCGCAGCTGCTCCTGTGCGCGGCGCACCAGTTCGTCGAAGGCGATGTCCAGCACTGGTGGCAAGCCCCCGGCCTGTACGGCGCGCGCACGCGCTGCTCGGACGACCACCTGTGGCTGGCGCTGGCCGCTTGCCGCTACATCGCCGCTAGCGGCGACCTGGCCGTGCTGGACGAACCCGTGGCCTGGCTGGAAGGGCGGGCGCTGGAGGAGGGCGAAGAGTCGTATGCCGGCGCAGCGCGGCTGTCGGATGAAAGCGGCAGCCTGTACGAACACTGCGTGCGCGCGATCCGCCATGGCCTGCGCTTCGGCGCGCACGGCCTGCCGCTGATCGGCAGCGGCGACTGGATCGAGGGCATGGACAGGGTCGGCGGCCAGGGTGGAGACGGGGGCGAAGGCGAAAGCGTCTGGCTGGGCTTCTTCATGGCCGAGGTGCTGCAGCGCTTCGCCGAGCTGGCCGAGCGCCGCGCCGACTTCGGCTTTGCCACCACCTGCCGCGCCGCCGCCCAGATGCTGGCCGCCCGCATCGAGGAACACGCCTGGGACGGCGCCTGGTACCGGCGCGCCTTCTTCGGCGACGGCAGCGCGCTCGGCACGCAGGAAGGCGCGGCCTGCCGCATCGACGCCATCACGCAAGCCTGGAGCGTGCTGTCGGGCGTGGCCACACCCGAGCGCGCGGCGGCGGCGATGGCGGCCTTCGATGCGCAGCTGGTGCGGCGCGGGCAGGGGCTGGTGCCGGACTTGTTACCGTTGCTCGATCCGCCGTTCGCGGGCGACGGTCCCGATCCGGGCACGCTGCGCGCCTACCCGCCCGGCGTGCGCGAGAACGGCGGCCAGATGACCCAGGCCGCGGTGTGGGCGGCGATGGCGTTTGCGCGCATGGGGCAGGGCGAGCGCGCCTGGGCGCTGCTCGACATGCTGAACCCCGTGAAGCGTTCGCTGACGCTTGACGATGCGCGGCGCTATGCGCTCGAACCCTATGTGATGGCGGACGACGTGTGCACGGCCGCGCCGCATACCGGGCGCGGAGGCTGGAGCTGGTACACTGGATCGGCTGGCTGGATGTACCGGCTGATCGTGGAATCGCTGCTCGGCATTGAGTTTCAACATGCGCTTCAACATGGGCGCGGACGCGATCGGCTGGTGCTGGCGCCGCAGCTGCCCCGCGGGTGGCCGGGCATGCGCATGGCCTACCGCTACCGCAGCACGGTGTACGAGATCGAGGTGCGCTTCGCCGAGGCGGGCGCGTTGTCGGTCGACGGCCTTGCCATCGAGGGCAACGCGCTGGACCTGGTTGACGACGGCCAGCGCCACCGCGTCGCGCTGCTGGTGCCGCGCCCGCACGGGCCCGCCATGGCGGCGGCAAGCGAACCGACACAGTCGAAATCCATTCCATGAAGAAGACCACGCTTGCGGCCGGCGCCGCCCTCCTGCTCTCCAGCGCCGCCGCCCGGGCCGCCGACTGGAGCGATACCGCCATCAGCTGGCGCTACGGCACCCGCTTCGCCGAGCCCTACAACCCCGGCCACATCAAGAAACACATCTTCGCGCTGACCCACGCCAGCGGCTATCAATACGGCAGCAACTACGTCAACCTCGACCTGCTGCAGTCCGACAAGACCGACCCGGCCTCGCTCGGCCAGTCCGAGGGCGCCCAGGAAGCCTATGTCGTCTACCGCCATACCCTCGACATCGGCGCCCTGCGCGGCGCCGAGTTACGCTACGGCCCGGTGAAAGGCGTGGGCCTGACCTTCGGCTTCGACTGGAACACCAAGAACGACGTCGGCTACAACTCGCGCAAGCGCATGCTGGTGGCCGGGCCGACGCTGATGTGGGACGTGCCGGGCTTCCTCACCACCAGCGTCCTGCTGCTGAAGGAATCGAATGCGCCGAGCGGCGCCTTTCCGCCGATCTCGGACGTGAACGGACGCTACACCTACGACACCCACGCCATGCTCAGCGCCAGCTGGGGCATCCCGGTGGCCGAGCGGCTCTCCTTCGAGGGCTACCTGAACGTCATCGCCGCGAAAGGGCAAGATGAAGTGGGCAACGGCACCGGCGCCGAGACCAACCTCGACATGGCGCTGATGCTTGACGTCGGCGCCTACTTCAACCAGCCGAAGAACCGCTTCCGCCTCGGCCTCGCCTACCAGTTCTGGAACAACAAGTTCGGGAACACCCGCGCCACCACCGGCGGCAACGGCCAGCGCGCCAGCACGCCGATGGTGCGCGCCGAATACCACTTTTAATCGGGGCCGTTCCACTGCGCCGCACCTGAGGGCTGCATAACGGAACGTTGCATATCGGAATCGCATAATATAATGGCAATTCCGGTCTGCGCCCGTGCGCCGGCCCCGACGACACTGGACAGTCAATGCAAGTCATCAACGATATACGCCGCGCCTGGGCGCAACTGCGCGCTGGACAAGCGGACCAGCCCTACCTGCCGTTCTGGCGCCAGCTGGCCGAAATGGCCTACCTGTTTTTCGTGCGCCGCATCGGCCCCGGCTATTACCTGCAGGCGCGCTGGTGGCGCACGGCGGTGCCCTTTGCCGACAAACGGGCCCACATGAACAAGGACGAATACAACGAGTTCATCGACCGCTGGAACCGCCGCCCTTACCAGAAGAGCTCGCAGCACAAGGTGATCGAGAAGGCGGTGCTGCAACTGGTCGGCGTGCCCACGCCCGAATTCATCGGCTTCGTCCACCCGCAGCGCGGCGCCCGCGCCGACGGCTCGCCCTTGCGCAGCCTGCCCGATCTCGAGGCCCTGTGCCGCACGCTGGCCGGCAAGAAGATCTGCTTCAAGCTGGTGGAAGGCTATGGCGGCGCCGGTTTCTTTGCCTTTGCCGTGGAAGAGCAGGGCGGCGTGCCGGTATTCGTGCATCCGTTCTCGGGCGCGGTGACCACCCTGGCCGCTTGGTGGCAGGAGTTCGGCAGCAACCGCGACGGCTACATCGTCGAACACTACCTGCCTCAGCATCCGGTGCTGGCGGCGATCCACCCGAATTCGCTCAACACCCTGCGCATCTGGCTGTACCAGGCGCGCGGCGAGTGCCGCATCGCCGGCGCCTTTTTGCGCGTGGGACGCAAGGGCAGCCTGGTCGACAACACCAGCAGCGGCGGCATCTTTTGTCCGGTCGACCTGGCCAGCGGCGTGCTGACCCACGCGGCAAACGCCAAGAACCCGCTCGACACCATGGACGCGCACCCGGATACGGGCGGGCGCATCAGCGGCGTGCAGCTGCCTTACTGGCGCGAATGCCAGGAGGTGGCGATGCGCGCGCTGCAGGCCTTCCCGCACGTGAACGTGGCCGGCGTGGACGTGGCGATCGGCGTCGACGGGCCGCGCATGATCGAGTTGAACGTCAAGCCGGACCAGATCGGCTGCGCGCGGATCAACCTGCCGCTGAAGCAGGTGGACCGCTGGATGAACGCTGCTTGAGCTATTGTTTTTACAACATTATCCTTTTATCAAAAAATAGCGGATAAGTAGCGGGGCTTCCTGCTACTGGCGCAAGCCGGGCGGGCGATGCAATTGCAAAAATTGCATCATGAAAACCTCTCTCTTCCCTCCGCATCTGTCTCTGTCCCTGGCCGCCCTGTCCATCCTGTCGGGCTGCGCTTCGGCGCTGCCCGTGCTTGACGAACACAGCGAATTCGAAGCGACCCTGCATGTACCGTATCGGGTGCCAGACCCGGTCCGAACGGGTGCGCGCACCTTCACGCTGGTCTTCGATTATCCCAACGCGCAGCGGGCGCAACTGGTCAGCTGGCAGCTGGAACTGATCAGTCCGAACGGCCTGGCCGTGCGGCGCTGGCAAGGCGACACGACGCTCGCCCGTTCTCCGGTGACGGTAGCGGTGGTCTGGCCAGGCCTGGAGGCCGGCACGCTCGCCGCCGGCGTCTACGGGGTCCGCCTGCGCGCCGGCAGCCGCGATGCCGGAAGCACGGCACCCTCCGCCGATGTGCATGAACAAAGCTGGCAGATCGAAGTCGGCCCGGCGCAGACCCCGGCCACGCCACATTTTGCGCCGCTGCCCGTCGGACGCGGCAACCTGCAGGCCGCGCCGGCGCCCGGCGCCTTGCCCTACACCGTCTATCTCGGCAACCTGCACAGCCAGACCAACCACAGCGACGGCGGCGCGGCCCTCGACAGCTGCAAGGGCGCGCAGCAACCCTTGACCGCGCCCTACGGCCCCGACGCCGCCTACGCCTATGCCGACAAGCATGGGCTGGACATCCTGGTGACGTCCGAGCACAACCACATGTACGACGGCTCGGCCGGCACCAGCAAGGATGCCGATGCCGCCGCGCCAGGCGCCCTGTACCGCAAGGGGCTGGACGCCGCGGCACATTACAGCGCAACCCACCCCGGCTTCCTGGCCCTGTACGGCGTGGAGTGGGGCGTGATCGACAAGGGCGGCCACATCAACATCTTCAACAGCGACCAGCTACTGGGCTGGGAAAGGAACGCCAAGGACGAACTGCTGGCCGATGTGCCGACGCCGCGCAGCGACTACGGGGCGCTGTACACCCTGATGCGCGAGCGCGGCCTGGTGGGCCAGTTCAATCACCCATCGAGCAGCGGCCAGTTCGCCGTCGATGGCAAGGCGCTCGGCTACAGCGCCGACGGCGACGCGGCGATGGCGCTGTGCGAAGTGGTCAACAGCACGGCGTTTTCCGTCAACGACAAGGAAGGCGAAACCCGGCGCAGCAATTTTGAAGGGGCCTGCAACAAGCTGCTGGAGGCGGGTTACCACGTGGCTTTCAGCACCAACCAGGACAACCACTGCGCCAACTGGGGCACGGCCTATGGCAACCGCACCGGCGTGCTGATTCCAGACGGGACGGCGCTGTCGCGCGCGAGTTTCATCGATGCCTTGAAGGCGCGGCGGGTGTTTGCCACCATGGACAAGGGCTCGCAGCTGGTGCTGACGGCAAACGGGCGCTTGATGGGGGAGCGCTTTACCAACAGCGGTGCCTTGACGCTGGTGGCGAATTTCGCCAGCACGGCGGGCAAGCAGGCGGCGGCGGTGGCGATCATGGAAGGCGTGCCGGGGCGGGGCGGGATGGTCACGCAGTTGTCGGGCGAGGCGACGACCACGTTCACGCCGGCGGCCGGCGCGCATTTTTATTATGCGAAGGTGACGCAGGCGGATGGCAATGTGCTGTGGTCGGCGCCGGTGTGGGTGAACCAGCAACCTTGACCCCCACCGTACGGGCATGGCCGCCGCGTTCCGCTTGCAATATGGCTGCCCAAACAAAAACGGCGGACCCGCAGGCCCGCCGTTCCGTATGCATCCAGACGCGGCTTATTCGCCCATCTGGCTCTGCAGGTAGTTCTGGATGCCGACCTTGACGATCAGGTCGAGCTGGGTTTCCAGCCACTCGATGTGTTCTTCGGTGTCTTCCAGGATCATCAGGAGCAAATCGCGCGAGACATAGTCGGCGGCGGCTTCGCAGGCGGCGATGCCTTCCTTGACGGTGATCTGGGCGCCGCGTTCGAGCTTCAAATCGCATTCCAGCATTTCCTGGGTCGATTCGCCGATCAGGATCTTGTGCATGGCTTGCAGGTTCGGCAGGCCGTCGAGCATCAGGATGCGGTCGATCAGCTTGTCGGCGTGCTTCATTTCGCCGATCGATTCGTCGTACTCTTTCTTGCCGAGCTTGGTGAAGCCCCAGTGGCGGTACATCCGCGCGTGCAGGAAGTACTGGTTGATGGCCGTAAGTTCGTTCGTCAGCTGCGCGTTGAGCAGCCGAATGACGTTGGGATCGCCCTTCATGATTGTTACCTTGTTCTGGTGGAGGTTGCCGCCATCATAGCAAAGGGCGCGGCGGCGCGTGCCGGAAAACCGGCACGGCGGGGAAGGGCGACAACGCTCAGGCCAGCTGGGCCGGGCGGAAACTCAGTTCGGTGACAACGGTCTTGCTCTCGATGTGTTCGTTCAGCACTTCGCGGGCATAGCTGACGCATTTGCCGCAGCAGGTGCCGAGGCCCAGTTCCTGGCGCAGCTCGGCCACGGAGGTGATGCCAAGGTCCACTGCCTGGCGGATTTCACGGTCGGAGATGTTGTTGCAGACACAGACGATCATCGAAAGCTTCCTTGACGGCGTATTAAGCTTGCTTGAAAATTAATGAGAATCGTTCTCATTCGTGTTGTATTTTGCTGAAACTCGGCCGAGAACGCAAGCGGATTTGTCGCGTGCAGGCCTCCTGAATAGAAATAATTCGCATTTAGGTTTATGATGCTAGTATCTGTCTCATCAGCGCTACATGCCTTGTGTTGCCTCATTGCTGAATCACCGCTCATCAATGCCGGAGCCGCACCGTCAGCGCATTGGCACTACTTCAACGGAACCCCGCCATGACTCTCCAGCCCACCCTGACCACGCTCGACGCCCTGAAAGTCGGGCAAAGCGCCACCGTGATCCACCTCGCGCCCACCGCGCAGGGCGGCGCCGACGTGCCGCGCCGCCTGATGGAGCTGGGCTTCGTGCCGGGCGAGCGCATCCGCATGGTCAAGCGCGGCCTGCCGGGCGGTCCGGTGGCGGTGAAGGTCGGCGAATCGACCTTCGCCTTGCGTAAATTCGAGGCCGCACTCGTATCAATTCAGCCGGAATAATCGATGGGTGTCATGGAACAACAGGTGGCGACGCGTGCGCCCCTGGTCGCATTGCTTGGTAATCCGAACTGCGGCAAGACTGCCCTGTTCAACCGTCTTACCGGCTCGCGTCAGAAGGTCGCCAACTACGCCGGCGTCACCATCGAACGCAAGGAAGGCCACTTCACCTCGCCGAACGGCCGCGCGCTGCGCGTGCTCGACCTGCCGGGCGCCTACAGCCTGACGGCCCAGACCCCGGACGAAGCGATCACGCGCGACGTGGTGGCCGGCCTGCGCAACGGCGAGCAGTCGCCGGATGTCGTCGTGTGCGTGGTGAATGCGACAAATTTGCGCCTGAACCTGCGCCTGGTGCTGGAGATCCAGCGCCTCGGCCTGCCGATGGTGCTGGCCCTGAACATGGTCGACGTCGCCAAGAAGCGCGGCATCGAGATCGACACCGCGCGCCTGTCGCAGGAACTCGGCATGCCGGTGGTGGAAACCGTGGCGATCCAGGCCGGTGGCGAGCGTGCCCTGGTCGAACTGCTCGACAGCATGGACTTCGGCGCCGGCGCCGGCATCAAGCCGCAGCCGCTGGCCGCGATCGACGCCGTGCCGGTCGAACAGACCCAGCGCGAAGTGCGCCGCATCGTCGAGGCCAGCGCCAGCTATGCCCACGACAAGGGCAATTTGTCGGAAAAGATCGACAACGTGGTGCTGCACCCGGCGCTCGGCCCGGTGCTGCTGGCGGCGCTGATGTTCATCATCTTCCAGGCCGTGTTCAGCTGGGCCGAAGCGCCGATGGACTTCATCGAAAGCAGCGTCGGCGCCATCGGCGAATTCGTCGGCTCGGTGCTGGCCGAAGGCCCGCTGCACAGCCTGATCGTGGACGGCATCATCGCCGGCGTCGGCGGGGTGCTGGTGTTCCTGCCGCAGATCCTGATCCTGTTCTTCTTCATCCTCATCCTGGAGGACATCGGCTACCTGCCGCGCGCCGCCTTCCTGCTCGACCGCATGATGGGTGGGGTGGGCTTGTCGGGCCGCGCCTTCATTCCGCTGCTGTCCTCGTTCGCCTGCGCGATCCCCGGCGTGATGGCGGCGCGCACCATCCAGAACCCGCGCGACCGCCTGGTGACGATCATGATCGCGCCCTTGATGACCTGCTCCGCGCGCCTGCCGGTGTACGCCCTGATCATCGCCGCCTTCATTCCCGAGCGCGAGGTCGGCATCTTCAACTTGCAAGGGCTGGTGCTGTTCGTGCTGTACGCGCTGGGCATCGTCAGCGCCATGGCCGTGGCCTGGTACATGAAGCGCCGCAGCGGCAGCGGCCAGCATCCGCTGATGATGGAACTGCCGGCCTACCACTGGCCGCACCTGCGCTCGCTGGCGCTGGGCCTGTGGGAACGCGCGGTGATCTTCCTGATGCGCGTCGGCACCCTGATCCTGACGCTGACCATCCTGCTCTGGTTCCTGTCGAGCTTCCCGGGCGCGCCGGAAGGCGCCACGCAGCCGCCGATCTACTACAGCGTGGCTGGCATGCTGGGCCGCGCGCTGGAAGTGATCTTCGCGCCGATCGGCTTCGGCTGGCAGATCTGCATCGCGCTGGTGCCGGGCATGGCCGCGCGCGAAGTGGCGGTCGGCGCGCTCGGCACCGTGTACGCGCTGTCCGAATCCGGCGACGACGTGGCCGGCACCCTGGGCCCGCTGATCGCCACCTCGTGGTCGATGGCCACCGCGCTGTCGCTGCTGGCCTGGTACGTGTACGCGCCGCAGTGCCTGGCGACCCTGTCCACGGTGCGCCGCGAAACCGGCAGCGCCAAATATGCGTGGATGATGGCCGGCTACATGTTCGGCCTGGCCTACCTGGCCTCCTTCATCACCTACCGCGTCGCGCTGGCGCTGGGCGGCGGCTGACATGTGGCAGGAACTCGCCGTCGCCGCGCTGGTGCTGGTGGCCGCCGTCTACGTCGGCGCCAAGTACCTGCCCGCCGCCTGGCGCGTGCGCATCGTGAACCGCCTGTCGAAGGGCGGCGCGGATTCGCGGCTGGTGCGCTGGCTGGATACGGGCGGGAGCTGCGGGAGCGGGTGCAATAGCTGCGGTACGTGCGAGACGCCGGTGGAGCCGGCCGATAGCAAACATCGCGTCATCAAAATCCATCGCAAACCGTAGCGTGGACACCTGTTGTCCCGCTACCGACGCTCCCTGACCGGCCCCACCTATTTCTATACGGTGGTGGCCTACCGCCGACGCCCCATCTTTTGCGACACAGCGCTGCGCACTGCCTTGCGCGATGCCATTGCGCGATTCGAATCTGTCGACGCAGGCGGCGCTTCAGCGGGGCGGGTCGCCGGGTATCGGCGAGATGTCGATCGAGTAGGCGGTGCGGTGTGCATGGTACGGCCGCGTGGACACGGGTGTCCACCCTACGACAGCATGGCCGTTTTCATGGTGTCCCGCCAGGCGGCATGTCCAATCCGAGCGCCGCGATCAAGCGCCTTGCATCATACGGCGCATGCACCTTGATATCGTTGTCGAAGTACACATACACGTCGCGGCTTTTCCGCCGAGCAGGCGCCTTCGATGACACCCGTTCCCCGTCCTCGGGCTGCCCGCCCGTGCTCCACGCACGGATCTTGCCGGCCCAGCGTTCGATCGCTTCGTCCCCATACCCGCTGGCATACAGCTCCTCATCGCCATGCAAACGCACATACATGAAGTCGGCGGTGACGTCTTCCATGCAGGGCCACTTGCCGGCGGTGTCGGCCACCACCAGCGCCACCCTGAACTTGCGCAGCAGGGCGATGAAGCGCTCGTCGCGAAAGCTCGGGTGGCGCACTTCGAGCGCGTGGCGCATCGGGCGCTTCGCATCCATGGCCAGCGACACCTTGCCCTCCATGCGCGGCTGGTGCAGCCGGGCGCGCGCCAGGGCCGCCTCGGTGTCCTGCGGCAGCAGGCTGAGAAAATGCTCGAAGCGCGCGGGGTCGAACTTCACCATCTCGGGAAACTGCCACAGCATGGGGCCGAGCTTCTCGCGCAGTTCGAAGATGCCCGAGGCCAGCACATTCGCCAGTGGCCCCTCGATGTCCTTCAGCTTGAGCATGTGGGTGATGAAGCGGTTGCCCTTTACCGCGAACAGGAAGCCCGGCGGCGTGGCGGCATACCAGGCGGCATAGCTTGCGGGGCGCTGCAGCGAGTAGAAGGAGCCGTTGATCTCGATGCTCGGCAGCTGGCGCGACGCGTAATCGAGCTCGCGCGCCTGGGCCAGACCCTTGGGATAGAAGACGCCGCGCCACGGCACGTAGCGCCAGCCGGAGATACCGATGTAGATCGCCATGGAGCGATCATAGAAGGAGGCGGCGCCGCGCTCGGTGCGTTGCCGAACGCGTGCAGCCGCTATGGACCGGGGTTCAGTTCAGGGCGAGCTGGCGCTGCATGCGAACCGCGCCGCCCACGCCGCCCACGGCGGCCACCTTGAACACGCCCACCACTTCCGACAGGCGCGCCGCCTGCTGGCGCATCGATTCGGCGGCGGCTGCCGCTTCCTCGACCAGGGCCGCGTTCTTCTGCGTCACGCCGTCCATTTCGGCGATCGCGCGGTTCACCTGGCCGATGCCGGCTTCCTGCTCGGCGCTGGCGGCGGTGATTTCGCCGATGATGCCGTTCACCTGGCGCACGCTGGCGACGATTTCCTGCATCGTGGCGCCGGCGTTGTGCACCAGGGCGCTGCCCGCATCGACCTTGTTCACCGAGTCGTCGATCAGGGCCTTGATTTCCTTGGCCGCCGCCGCCGAGCGCTGGGCCAGCGTGCGCACTTCGCCCGCCACGACCGCGAAACCGCGGCCCTGCTCGCCGGCGCGCGCCGCTTCCACCGCCGCGTTCAGCGCCAGGATGTTGGTCTGGAAGGCGATGCCGTCGATGACGCCGATGATGTCGACGATCTTGCGCGAGGAGGCGTTGATCGACTCCATGGTCTGCACCACTTCCTGCACCACTTCGCCGCCGCGCACGGCCACCTCGGCCGCTTTCGAGGCCAGCGTGTTCGCATGGCGCGCGTGCTGGGCGTTCTGCTGGACGGCGCCGGTCAGCTCTTCCATCGAGGAGGCGGTTTCTTCGAGCGAGCCGGCCTGCTGCTCGGTGCGGCTCGAGAGGTCGTGGTTGCCGGCCGCGATCTGGGCCGAGGCGCTGGCGATCGCCTGGATGCCGGTGTCGACTTCGCCGACGATGGTGTTCAGGCTGCCGTTCATCTCGCGCAGGGCGTCGAGCAGGTGGGCGGTTTCGTCGTGGCCGCGCACCTCGATCACGGTGGTCAGGTCGCCGGCGGCGACGGTGCGCGCCACGCTGACGGCGCGCGCCATCGGACGGGCGATGCTGCGCGAGAGCGAAAAGCCGAACAGCATCAGGATCGCCGACAGGACCACGGTGGCGCCCGAGAACCACGCCACGCGCGGCCAGAAGATGGCGCCGATGGTGTCGGTGTAGACGCCCGAGCCGATCACCCAGCCCCAGGCCGGCACGCCCTTCACATACGAGATCTTCGGCACCGGGGCTTCCTCGCCCGGTTTCGGCCACAGGTAGGACACGAAGCCTGCGCCGTCCTTTTTCACGGTGTCGACAAAGGCGACGAACAGGTGCAGGCCGTTCGGGTCGGCGGCGCCGCTCAGTTCCTTGCCTTCGAGCTCGGCTTTCACCGGGTGCATCAGCATGCGCGGTTCCATGTTGTTGACCCAGAAGTATTCCTGGCCGTTGTAGCGCAGCACGCGCAGCGCATCCAGGGCGGCGCGCTTGGCCTCGGCCTCGTCCATCTTGCCGGCGGCGGCGGCTTGCTGGTAGCGTTCGACCACGCCGGTCGCCACTTCCACCGCCTGGCGCACGCCATTGCCGCGCTCGTCTTCGATCAGGCGGCGCTCGGACACCAGGAAGCAGATGGCGATGATCGCCATGCCCAGTCCGAAACTCAGGGTCAGCAGGCCCAGCTTCTGGGCTATGTTCAAGCGAAACAGTTTTAGCATAAGATTGTTGTTGGATTTGAAATCTTGCACGGGGATTCACATAAACCGGTGCAATTAAGAAAATCGATCAAAAAGAATTGATAAATAGCGCGCAAGTATAAATGAATGTTGCCTTGTGAAAACGTTCGTTTTCACATTCTCCACACAACTTTTTGTAAGCATGCAACAGTGCTAAGCTAGCGGTCTCATCAACATCCGGCGCCCCTCCCATGATCATCGTCCACCACCTGAACAATTCGCGTTCCCAGCGCATCCTCTGGCTGCTCGAGGAACTGGGCCTGGAATATGAGATCAAGAAATACCAGCGCGATCCGAAGACGATGCTGGCGCCGCCCGAACTGAAGGCCGTGCACCCGCTGGGCAAGTCGCCGGTGATCAGCGACGGCGCGGCCGTGGTGGCCGAGTCCGGCGCCATCGTCGAGTACCTGGTCGAGCGCTACGGCAACGGGCGCCTGGTGCCGGCGGCCGGCACGCCGGACAAGCTGAAGTACACCTACTACCTGCATTTCGCCGAAGGCTCCGCGATGTCGCCGCTGCTGATGAAACTGGTGTTCGACCGCATCGAGACCGGTCCCATGCCCTTCTTCGCCAAGCCGATCGCGCGCGGCATCGCCCGCAAGGTCAAGGAGAGCTTCGTGAACCCGAACATTCAGGCCCAGCTCGACTACCTCGAATCCGAACTGGCGGCCCGCCCCTGGTTCGCGGGCAGCGAGTTCAGCGCCGCCGACATCCAGATGAGTTTTGCGCTGGAAGCGGCGGCCTCGCGCGGCGGCCTGGGCGCCCAGTACCCGCAGCTGAGCGGCTTCCTGCAGCGCATCCATGCCCGTCCCGCCTACCGGCGCGCGCTGGAACGCGGCGGCAAATATGATTTTGCCAAGTGAGCGTAAAGTACTGCGATGACGACGTAATGACGAAGCGATGACGCCGTGAAAAACAAGCTCCTCGCGATCGACGGACTGAACATCGTGCGCCGGGTCTACGAAGCGAGCCCGGAGCCCGACTCCGACCTGAAGGCCAGCATCGCGCTGCGCCACGCGTTCTCGTCCTTCCGCAACGTGCTCGAGACGCACGCGCCGACCCACGTGCTGGCCGCCTTCGACTACGGCGGCGCGACCTGGCGCCACGCGCTGTACCCGCGCTACCGCGAGCACCGCGCGCCGATGCCGGCGGCGCTGCGCGCGGCGCTGCCGGAATTCCAGGAGCGCTTGAAAACGGCCGGGGTCCCGGTGGCGATGCTGCCCGGTGTCGAGGCCGACGACGTGGTCGCCACCTGCGTGATGCGCTGGCTGCAGGAAAACCGCGGCGAGGCCATCGTCGCCACCACCGACAAGGACCTGCACGTGCTGATCGCGCAGGGCGCCCTGGTCTGGGACCATTTCAAGAACGAGTGGCACGACGACGCCTGGGTGCGCAACAAGTTCGGCGTCGCGCCCGAGCTGCTGCACGACCTGCTGGCGCTGATGGGCGACGCCACCGACGGCGTGCCGGGCGTGTCGAAGATCGGCATGAAGACGGCGGCGCGCCTGCTCAACGCCTACGGCGGCCTGGACGCCGTGATGGCCGGCGCCGGCATCCTCAAGACCCCGCTCGGCGAGCGCCTGCGCGCCGAACGCGAGATACTCTATCTGTCGCGCCGGCTGGTGCAGCTCAAGACCGACGTGCGCCTGGGCGTCACCTGGAAGATGCTGGCTTACGAATCGCATTGAACAAGAAGGACCGCACATGTTGAAGGCAGTATTGGTGGACTCGAACGCGATCTCGCGCGGCTTGCTCAACTCGGTGCTCACCGAGGGCGGCTACGACGTGGTCGGCCAGACCCACACCGGCCACGGCGCCTTGCAGCTGGCCGCGAAGTTCCGCCCGCAGCTGGTCTGCATCGCGCGCGAACAGGTGGAAGAAGACATCGTCGAGCAGCTGTGCGCCATGCTGCCCAAGAGCTTCATCTTCATGGTGTCGGGCACGCTCGACGCCCCGACCATCCAGCAGGCGCTGGCGCGCGGCGTGCACGGCTTCATCGTCAAGCCGTTCAAGGCCGATGCGGTACTCAAGACCATCCGCAATACCGTCATCGCCGCCGTCAAGAAGCAGCAGGGCATGTGAGAAAATCCGCCATGGCGGCGTTGCATCGTCTCGCCGTACCAGCGTACTGTCTTCGACGCTGCGCCTTGCCCTGCCGGTTTTTCACATGCTCGACGAGCGGCGCCTGATCTCCTCGGCCGCGATCGCGGCCAGCTCACCCAGGGCGCGCAATTCGCGCTCGCGCAGGCGGCGCGGCTCGCGGTCCATCACGCACAAGGCGCCCAGGCGGTAGCCATCGGCGTCGACCAGCGGCACGCCGGCATAGAAGCGGATGTGCGGCGCCCCCGTCACCATCGGGTTCTCGCGAAAGCGCAGGTCGAGCAGGGTGTCGGCCACCATCATCGGCTCGTCGCTCGCGATCGTGTGGCCGCAGAACGCCATCTCGCGCGGCGTTTCGGCAATGCCGATGCCGACCCGCGACTTGAACCACTGGCGGTGCTCGTCCACCAGCGTCAGCATCGCGATCGGACTGTCGGTCACCTGGGCCGCGAGCCAGGTCAGGCGGTCGAACACGGCCTCATTGGCGCTGTCGACCAGGCCGGTGGCGTCGAGCGCGGCCAGGCGTTCGGTCTCATCGGCGGGCAGCGCCTGCGGCGCATGCGGTCCGTGCGCATGGCCGGGCTGGTCCGGTGCCGTTTCCGGGGCCAGCGGCGCCAGGCCGGCGCGTTCGCGCAGCAGGGCGCTGACGGCGCTCAGGCGCACACGGCGGTGGCCGCCCGGCGTTTTCCAGGCTGGCAGTAAACCGTTTTCGATCCACTGCTGGGCCGTGCTGACGGCGATGCCCAGCAGCCGCGCGGCTTCGCGGGTGGTCAGGATCGGATCGTCCGATGGATCGGAAGCGTGCGCAGACATGACAAAATTCTTTCGACTGATACATAACTAAACGGTGCATTTTACTTTATGGAAATCAAAATTTATCGAATTTGATGATTCGAGTTGCCATAAAACATCACTATTCGTCTGCTTCGCGCGATCTTGTTCATGTATCTGTGCAATTTAAGTTGACCTTTGGAAATTTGACGATCAGAATGCATGTACCCGTCAATTCCGTCATTTGATGCGCCAGCCGCCGTTCCCAAGGAAGCCCGATGTCCCACCACGTACCGTCCGCACAAGAGGAAGCCGAGCGTCTCGACGCCCTGCGCAAGCTTGAACTGCTCGACACGCCGCCCAGCGAAGCCTTCGACCGCATCACGCGCATGGCGGCGCAGCTGTTCAAGCTGCCGGTGGCGGCGGTCTCCCTCACCGATGCCGACCGCCAGTGGTTCAAGTCGCGCGTCGGCGTCGAGCACACCGCGATCCCACGCGACAACGCGCCCTGCGCCAAGGTGGCGGACAACGGCGACATGCTGGTGGTGCCCGACATGCGCAACGACGAGTGCTTCCACGACAGCCACCTGGCGCGTTCCGGCGTGCGCTTTTATGCGGGCGCGCCGCTGATGACGCGCGACGGCTACTGCCTGGGCGCGATGTGCGTGCTCGGCACCGAGCCGCGCACCATTACCGCCGCCGAGCGCGAGGGCCTGGCCGACCTGGCCGCGATGGTGATGGCGCAGATCGAACTGCAGCACGCGATCGGGCGCATCGACCCGGCCAGCGGCCTGCCGAACCGCAGCCAGTTCATCGAAGACATGAGCGACCTGGTCAAGGAGCGTCCGCTCGGCGAAACCCGCCTGGCCGCGATGGTCAACCTGACCACGCCCGAGCAGCTCAGCGATGCCATGCGCGCGCTGGGCGCCGGCTACCTCGACGAGATCGTCGGCGACGCGGTGCGGATGCTGCGCGCGGCGCTCGGACCGGGACGCAAGGTCTACCACGTGGCGCCGACCCAGTTCGTGTTCCTGGCCGAGCCGGGCGCCGACCTGCAGCGCTTCTGCGACTGGCTCGACGCCTGGCTCGAGCTGCGCGCAAATACCACCGCCGCGCGCTTCGTCACCACCACGACCATCGGCGTGGCGCCGTTTCGCGTCGGCCAGAGCGCGCCACCGGAATTGCTGCGCGACATGCACAGCGCCGCCCACGACGCCCTCGACGGCTCGCGCCGCGTGCGCGTGTTCTCGGCCGAGCAGAACGCGGTGTTCCTGCGCCGCTTCTACCTGGTCAGCGAATTCGGCTCCGCGCTCGACAGCGCCGACCAGCTGCGCCTGGTGTTCCAGCCGAAGATCGAGCTGTCGACCGGCCGCTGCCTCGGCGCCGAGGCCCTGCTGCGCTGGAACCATCCGGTGCTGGGCGAGGTGTCGCCGGGCGAATTCTTCCCGCTGATCGAGCAGACCTCGCTGGCGCGCCCGACCACGCGCTGGGTGCTGGCGCGCGCGCTGCAGCAGCTGGCGGCATGGCGCAACGCCGGCCTGAAGCTGCAGGTGGCGGTCAACGTGTCGGCGGTGAACCTGACCGAATCGGACTTCAGCGCCCACGTGGTGGAGCAGCTGCGCCAGCACGGCCTGCCGGCCGACGCCCTGGCGCTGGAAATCACGGAAAGCGCGCTGATGAAGAACCGCGCGCTGGCCATGAAGACCCTGGAAAGCCTGGCCGCCGCCGGCGTGCACCTGGCGATCGACGACTTCGGCACCGGCTACAGCAGCCTGGCCTACCTGCAGAGCGTGCCGGCACAGGTGGTGAAGATCGACCAGGGTTTCGTGCGCGACCTCGACACCGACCCGCACAAGCGCGCGCTGGTGAGCACCATGATCAAGCTCTCGCACGACCTCGGGCGCCGCGTCGTGGCCGAGGGCGTCGAAACCGCCCGCGTGGCGACCCTGCTGCTGGCCGACGGCTGCGACCAGGTGCAGGGCTACCTGTACGCGCGGTCGATGGCGGCCGAGGACTTCGAACGCTGGGTCTGCGCCAAGTGGACGCTGCCGCGCGAGCGCAAGGCGGCGCCGGCGCCGGTGCTGGCTTGCGCATGAGCGAGGTATACAACAGAAACGGCGCACCGGATGATCCTGGTGCGCCGTTTTTATTCAAGCTTGAGGGTATTTAAAACGCTTCCCAGTCGTCGCCGGCGGTGCTGGCCAACTGGGCCTTGCGCGGCGCGGCCGGCTTGGCAAGCGTTGCCGCCACCCGCGGTGCGGCGGAAGGCAAGTCTGCGCGAGCCTGCGCCTTCACCGCGCGCGGCGTGGCCAGCGCCACCGGCGCCACAACGTCTCCCGTCCTGAACACCGCCACCGCTTCCGCCAGCTTGGCCGCCTGCATCCGCATCGCGTCGGCGGCGGCCGAGGTTTCCTCGACCAGGGCCGCGTTCTGCTGGGTCACCTGGTCCATCTGCACCACGGCGCCGTTGATCTGCTCGATGCCCGCGCTCTGCTCGCCGCTGGCGGCGCTGATCTCGCCCATGAGGTCGGCCACGCGGCGGATGCTGTCGACGATCTCCTGCATGGTGCCGCCGGCTTCGTTCACCAGGCGGCTGCCGGCGCCGGCCTTGCCGGTCGAGTCGTCGATCAGCAGCTTGATGTCTTTCGCCGCCGATGCCGACCGCTGGGCCAGGTTGCGCACTTCGGTGGCGACGACCGCGAAGCCGCGCCCCTGTTCGCCGGCGCGCGCCGCTTCCACCGCCGCGTTCAGCGCCAGGATGTTGGTCTGGAAGGCGATGCCGTCGATGACGCCGATGATGTCGGCCATGCGCCGGGCGCTGTCGTTGATGGCATCCATGGTGCCGACCACCTGCCTGACCATCTCGCCGCCGCGCTCGGCCACGCTGGAGGCCACACCTGCCAGCGTGTTGGCCTGGCGCGCGTTGTCGGCGTTCTGGCGCACGGTCGAGGTCAGTTCTTCCATCGACGACGCGGTTTCTTCCAGCGCGCTGGCCTGCTCTTCGGTGCGCGAGGACAGGTCCATGCTGCCGGCCGCCACCTGCGACGAGGCCGAGGCGATCAGCTCGGTGCCGCTGCGCACGACCGTCACGGTGCCCAGCAGGCTGTCGTTCATCTTCTTCAGGGCCGCCAGCAGCTGGCCGAGTTCATCCTTGCCGGTGACGTCGATGCGGCTGGTCAGGTCGCCCGCGGCCACGGTTTCGGCGATCGCCAGGGCGCGCGCCACCGGCGCCGTGATCGAGGCCGTGATGCGCCAGGCGATGACGGCGGCCAGCGCCAGGATCACCGCGCTGAGGGCCAGCATCAGGCGCAGCGTGTTGTCGTAGGTGGTGTCGGCTTCGAGCGCCGCTTTCGCCGCCAGCTGCTTCTGCATGTCGATCTGGCCGATGATGACCTTGCGGTATGCCGCCAGCATCGGACGGTATTCGTTCACCAGGTAGTTGGAAGCCTGCTCGATCTCGCCGGCGCCGATCTGGCGCAGCAGCACGTCCTGGGCGGCGACGAACTTGCCGTTGTAGTCCTGGCTCTGGCGCAGCAAGGCCTTGCCTTCTTCGCTGACGATGCTCGCGGCGAGATGGTCGAAGGTGGCGGCGATGTTCGCGCGCGCCTTGTCGATGTCGGCCGCCTGCGCCTTGCGGTCGGCCGGGTCGGCGTTCAGCATCATGTTGCGCAGCGCGATCGAGATGTTGTTGACCTCGGTGAGCACGGCGTTCGAGGCCTCGATCTTCGGCATGTAGTTGCTGACGATGACGTCGGTACCGGTCTTGATGCGGCCGAGCATGGCCGTGCCGAGCACGACGACGACGACGAGGAAGGCGCACAGGAGGCCGAAGCCGGCGAAAAGCCGGGTCCGTACGCGCAGGTTGGCGATGTTCATGGGTTCGTCTTTGAAGTTGGGTAGGCAGGACTGGCCGGCCAAGCGCCGGCATGGTTACCGTTATTACTGGTTTTCGTGTGGAAAAGTAGAGTAACGGCGCCGTATGAGCCAACTCAATGGCGAAATGCAAATTCTGGAATTTTTTTGTGCGGAATGTTGCAGGCCTGCCGCAAGGGGGAAGGTGATGCTGCTCGGCGCTGGACCGCGATCAACGCCGCAGGCCACGGTCAGCGCCGCGGACAATGGCCAGCGCAGCCGCCGGACCGTTCCCCAAACGAACGATCAGACCCCGAGCGCGCCGTCGATGATGCCGCCGCCCAGGCAGATATCGCCGTCGTAGAGCACGGCCGACTGGCCTGGCGTCACCGCCCATTGCGGGTCGGTGAAGTCCAGCGCGAAGCGGTCCATGCCCTCGGCCAGCACGGTGCACGCCACGTCCTGCTGGCGGTAGCGGGTCTTGGCCGACAGCAGGCGCGGCGCCGGCGCTTCGCCGGCGACCCAGCTGGCCTGGCCGGCGTCCAGGCGTGCGGACAGCAGCCACGGATGGTCGTGGCCCTGCACGATGTACAGGGTGTTGCTGGCGATGTCCTTGCGCGCCACGAACCAGGGTTCGCTGGTGCCGTCGGCATTCCGGTGCGACTTCAGGCCGCCGATGCCGATGCCCTTGCGCTGGCCGAGCGTGTAGAACGACAGGCCGATGTGCTCGCCCACGGTTTGCCCGTTGTCGAGCTTGATCGGTCCCGGCTTGTGCGACAGGTAGCGGTTCAAGAAGTCACGGAACGGGCGCTCGCCGATGAAGCAGATGCCGGTCGAATCCTTTTTCGCCGCGTTCGGCAGCGCCAGTTTTTCGGCGATCTTGCGCACCTCGGTCTTCGGGATCTCGCCCAGCGGGAACAGCGACTTCGACAGCTGCGCCTGGTTCAGGCGGTGCAGGAAGTAGCTTTGATCTTTCGTTGCGTCGAACGCTTTCAGCAGCTCGAACTTGCCGGCATCGTTTTCGCGCACGCGCGCATAGTGGCCGGTGGCGATCAAATCGGCGCCCAGCTTCATCGCGTGGTCGAGGAAGGCCTTGAACTTGATCTCGGCATTGCACAGCACGTCCGGGTTCGGCGTGCGGCCGGCCTGGTATTCGCGCAGGAATTCGGCGAACACGCGGTCCTTGTATTCGGCGGCGAAGTTCACGGCCTCGATGTCGACGCCGACCACGTCGGCCACGCTGGCCGCGTCGATCCAGTCCTGGCGCGTCGAGCAGTATTCGGAATCGTCGTCGTCTTCCCAGTTCTTCATGAAAAGGCCGACGACCTCGTAGCCCTGTTCCTTCAGCATCCACGCCGCGACCGAGGAGTCGACTCCGCCCGACATCCCGATCACGACTTTTTTCTTGCTCATTTTCTTGACTTAATTGGTGGTGGTCAGCCCACCCTCGAACACCGATGGGTGGGTGTGCAGCAGCGCCAGTTCGGTGCGCTTGCCTGCAAGGTAATCGTCCACGCATTGCAGCACGATCGGGCTGCGATGGCGTTCCGCGCTGGCGGCGATCTCGTCGCGCGTCATCCACAAGGTGCGCAGGATGCCGTCGTCGAGCGGCTGGTCGTACTGCCTGCCGGCCTTGCCGCAGAAGGTGAAGCGCAGGTAAGTGACGTCGGCGTTGCGCGACTTCGAATGGTAGCGCGACATGTACATGCCGACCAGCGCTTCCGGAATGAACTCGTGCGCGGTTTCTTCCAGGGATTCGCGCACCACCGCCTGCTCCAGCGACTCGTGCGGGTCGAGGTGGCCGGCCGGCTGGTTCAGCTTGATTCCTTCGCTCGTCTCTTCCTCGATCAGGAGAAAACGGCCATCGCGTTCGATGATCGCGGCAACGGTGACTGACGGTCTGAAGGTATGGGTCATGCGCGTCCTTGGAAATGAGCCGATATTCTACAGCGCGGCGCAAAGGGTTGCTCGACAGTACGTGTGCAATGCAGCAAAAAAGCCCGGAGAAGACCGATTTGATACAAAAAACGTGTGCATCTCGCCTCGGCTGTATCGTATTGACAATCGAAATGCCGAGCTGGAAGCACTTGTCATTCTTGGTAGATTCTTGTGCATGTTTACGTGGTAGATTGTGAACACCACACCCATTCGAAGGGAGGCGTGCATGAGAATTGGCATTCCAACGGAGACAAGGCCAGGCGAAACCCGCGTGGCGGCGACGCCGGAAACGGTCAAGAAACTCGCGGGCAGGCACCAGGTCCTTGTCCAGTCCGGCGCGGGGCTGCACGCCGCCATTCTCGACGACGCCTACGCGGCAGCCGGCGCCACGATCGTTGGCGCCGACGATGCCTTCGGCGCCGAACTCGTGCTGAAGGTGCGCGCGCCGGACGAGGCCGAGCGGGCCCGCATGCAGCCCGGGGCCGTGGTGGTCGGCATGCTGAATCCTTTTGATACTGACAACATCGCCGCCATGGCCGCGGCGCGCCTGACCGCCTTTGCGCTGGAAGCCGCGCCGCGCATCACGCGCGCGCAATCGATGGACGTGCTGTCCTCGCAAGCCAACATCGCCGGCTACAAGGCCGTGATGCTGGCCGCAAACACCTACGGGCGCTTCATGCCGATGCTGATGACCGCCGCCGGCACCGTCAAGGCGGCGCGCGTGCTGGTCATGGGTGTGGGCGTGGCCGGCCTGCAGGCGATCGCCACCGCCAAGCGCCTGGGCGCCGTGATCGAGGCCTCCGACGTGCGCCCGCCCGTCAAGGAGCAGGTGGAATCGCTCGGCGCCAGGTTCATCGACGTGCCTTTTGTCACCGACGAGGAGCGCGAGATCGCGCAAGGCGCGGGCGGCTACGCGCGGCCGATGCCGCTTGAGTGGATGCGGCGCCAGGCCGAACTGGTGCACGAACGCGCCAAGCTGGCCGACATCATCATCACCACCGCCCTGATCCCGGGCCGGCCGGCGCCGGTGCTCATCCGCGAGGAAACCGTGCAGGCCATGAAGCCCGGTTCCGTGATCGTCGACATGGCGATCGAGCAGGGCGGCAACTGCCCGCTGACCGAGCTCGGCAAGACCGTGGTCAAGCATGGCGTCACCCTGATCGGCGAACCGAACCTGGCGGCGCTGGTGGCGGCCGACGCCTCGGCCCTGTATGCGCGCAACGTGCTCGATTTCCTGAAGCTGGTGTTCGACAAGGACGACCGCTTCCACATCGACCTGGAAGACGAGATCGTGCGCGCCACGCTGCTCTGCCACCAGGGAAGTACTGATGTATTCGGGGAGATGGGATTGGCCAGTGAAAAAGGCATCCGGCAAGGCGCAAAGTCGCAGCAATAGCGAGCTATTGCGAGATTTTGTAACGCTGCAGGGCGTCTTTTTTACGGCCAAGCACGCCCTCATGAATGAATCAGTGCTTCCCCAGGGCGAAGAGCCAAGAAAACAAGCGTGCGAAAATAAAAGGAGACGGGCATGGACATCAGCCACACCATCATCAACCTGATCATCTTCGTGCTGGCGATCTACGTCGGCTACCACGTGGTCTGGACCGTCACCCCGGCGCTGCACACGCCGCTGATGGCGGTGACCAACGCGATTTCCGCCATCATCATCGTCGGCGCCATGCTCGCCGCCGGCCTCACCGAAGGCGTGCTTGGCCAGGCCATGGGCACGCTGGCGGTGGCGCTGGCCGCCGTCAACGTGTTCGGCGGCTTCCTCGTCACCCAGCGCATGCTGGAAATGTTCAAGAAAAAGGAACCGAAGGCCGCTGCGGCCAAGTCCGCAGTGCAGGCGCCGGCCCCGGCTGCATCGGACAAGGAGGCCGCATGAACTTCATCAGCATGAATGTGGTCACGCTGCTCTACCTGGTGGCCTCGGTCTGCTTCATCCAGGCCCTGAAAGGCTTGTCCTCGCCGTCGTCGGCGCGCATGGGCAACACCTTCGGCATGGCCGGGATGGCGATCGCGGCCGCCACCACGGTCGCCCTGATCTTCAAGCTGCAGCAGGGCTTTGCGAACGGCCATGCCGGCCTCGGCTTCCCGCTGGTGCTGCTGGGCGTGGTGGTGGGCGGCGCGATTGGCGCGTATGCCGCGAAAAAGGTCGAGATGACCAAGATGCCGGAACTGGTGGCGGCGATGCACTCGCTGATCGGCCTGGCCGCCGTGTGCATCGCGGTGGCGGCCGTGTCCGAACCCTGGGCCTTCAACATCGCCGAACGCGGCGGCGCGCTACCCTTCGGCAACCGGCTCGAACTCTTCATCGGCACCTTTGTCGGCGCGGTCACCTTTTCGGGCTCGGTCATCGCCTTCGGCAAGCTGTCGGGCAAATACAAGTTCCGCCTGTTCCAGGGCGCGCCGGTGCGCTTTGGCGGCCAGCACATCCTGAACCTGGTGCTGGCCATCGCCATCGTCGCGCTGGGGCTGGTGTTCTGTTTTTCCGAGGGCGCGGCGCCGGCCTGGACGCCGTTCGCCATCATGGCGGCGCTGGCCTTCCTGCTGGGCGTGCTGATCATCATCCCGATCGGCGGCGCCGACATGCCGGTGGTGGTGTCGATGCTCAATTCCTACTCGGGCTGGGCCGCGGCCGGCATCGGCTTTTCGCTGAACAACGCGATGCTGATCATCGCCGGCTCGCTGGTGGGTTCCTCGGGCGCGATCCTGTCGTACATCATGTGCAAGGCCATGAACCGCTCCTTCTTCAACGTGATCCTGGGCGGCTTCGGCGGCGAGGCGGCGGCCGAGACGGGTGGAGAAAAGGAACAGCGGCCCGTGAAATCCGGTTCGGCCGAGGACGCCGCCTTTATCCTGCAGAACGCGGAATCGGTGATCATCGTGCCGGGCTACGGCCTGGCGGTGGCGCGCGCCCAGCACTCGGTGAAGGAGCTGGCCGAGAAGCTGACCGAACGCGGCGTGACGGTGCGCTATGCGATCCACCCGGTGGCCGGGCGCATGCCGGGCCACATGAACGTGCTGCTGGCCGAGGCCGAGGTGCCCTACGACCAGGTGGCCGAGATGGAAGACATCAACGGCGAATTCGGCCAGACCGACGTGGTGCTGGTGCTGGGCGCGAACGACGTGGTCAACCCAGCGGCCAAGGACCCGAAATCGCCCATCGCCGGCATGCCGATCCTGGAGGCCTACCGGGCCAAGAGCATCATCGTCAACAAGCGCTCGATGGCGTCGGGCTACGCGGGCCTGGACAACGACCTGTTCTACCAGCCGAACACCATGATGGTGTTCGGCGACGCCAAGAAGGTGATCGAGGCGATGGTGAAGGCGGTCGAGTAAGTCTAGAACACCTCGCCGCCGATCTGCTTGCCGTCGACCACGATCTTGACGCTGACCGTGAGCATGGCGTAGGCGAACACTTCGACCAGGAAGCGCTTGCCGTCGGCACGCGTGACCGTGGCAGCAACGAAAGGGCGGTTCTTGTCGAGTGCGAACATGCTGCCGTTCTGGGCCACCTGCTCGCCGTCGACAAACAGCTTCAGGCCATCGTTCCACGAATTGCGCACCTTGATCTCGATGCCGTCCCAGCTCGCGACCCACTCCTTGGCAAACCATTCCTTCTTGCCCGTCGGTGTAAAGCGCTGCTGGGCCGCCTGGCGCGTGATGCCCATCAGCGTGCCGAGTTCCGCCCACGAGCGCCCGGCCTGGCGCGCCTTGCCCACCGCCTCGGTTTGCAAGTCTTGGCAGATATGCAGGCCGGCGTTGCTGGCGGCCAGCAGGCGCAAAGCGTTATCGGCGTCGGCTTCCGGGGCATCGACCAGGCTGGCGTGGGTAACGATGGCCGATTCGATGGCGTGGTGCAGGCCGGCCTGTTGTGCGGGCGAAAGCGGAGCGGGCTGGGTGGCGGTGGTCATCATGTCTCCGTGGGTGAGTCGAGTGTCAAGATTAGTTGACGCTCATGTGGGCGTCAAGAAAAATTGACGTATGCGGAGAACGCGCGCACGCGGAGTGTTTGTAGGGTGGGTTCTCGAGCCGTGCAAGAGGGCGGCTGCGTGGGCTCAAGAGCCTTGCGCGGCCCGGCCCCCCCTGCAAAAGCCGAGCAGCGATCAGCCTTGCCGATGCGGCAAGAACGACGACCCGCCGCGCCGCCCGTACATCATGACGTCGGCCAGCAGCGTGCGCGCCGGCTTGACGGCGTCGAGCGTCGCCAGTCCCAGGCCGAGCACCGACTGCAGCGGCCCGCTGCCGACAAAGGCGCGCGCCATGGCGTCGGTGAGGGCGATGGTGAGTTTGCGGTCCTGCGCGCGTTCGCCGAGGAAGCGGCCGATGGCTTCCGGGCCCGGGCAGCGGGCCAGCAGGCGCGCCAGCACGGCGGCGTCGCGCAGGCCCAGGTTCAGGCCCTGGCCGGCCACCGGGTGCAGGGTTTGCGCCGCATTGCCGATGGCGACCGTGCGCGTGGTGGCGTGGGCTTCGGCGTTCAGGCCGAGCGGGTAGGCCATGCGTGCGGAGACGTTGGTAAAGCGCCCCAGGCGCCCGCCAAAGGCCTCGCCCAGCTCCTGCAGGAAACGGCTGTCTTCCATCGCCTGCAAGGCGGCGGCGCGCTCCGGCGCCACGCACCAGACCAGCGCGTACTGCAAGCCGTCCGCGCCTTCCTGCGGCAGCAGGGCCAGCGGTCCTTCGTCGGTGAAACGCTCGAAGGCGCGGTGCGCGATCGGGCTGCTGGCGGCCACGCGCGCGATCACGGCGTGCTGGCCATAGTCGCGCGTCTGCGCCTTGTCGTCCTGCTGGCCGAAGACGCCGCCTTCGGCGCCGACCGCCACCTGGGCGGTGAGCGTGCGGCCATCGTCGAGCGCCAGCGTGACGTGGCCGTCGCCCTCGTCCAGCGTGGCCACGCGCGCCGGGCGGATCACCTCCACGCCCGCGCGTTCGACGGCCCGCGCCAGCGCATCGACCACCTCGCCGTAGCGGGTGACATAGCCCAGCGCATCGAGCCGGTGCTCGGCGCGGTCCATCAGGCTGCGGCCCAGGTGGCCGCGGCGCGAGACGTGGATGCTGTGGATCGGCGTGGAAGGAAAGGGCCAGGCCCCGACTTCGTCGAGCAGCATGCGGCTGCCCCAGGCCAGCGCGATCGAGCGCGGATCGGCAATCGACTGGCCGAGCGCGCGCGCATCGATCAGGACGATGCGTTTGCCGGCGATGCCGCGCCGCGCCAGCAGGGCGGCCAGCGCCAGGCCCACCGGGCCGGCGCCGCAGATCGCCACGTCATAATTGTCCTGGTGCTGTTCCATCTCTTGCTCCTTCATCAGGGTTTCGCGCATCACGCTTCACGCATCAACGCTTCGATCTCGGCCACCGTCTTCGGCGCCGCCCCCGATATTACCCGCGCACCCGCTTCACCCACGATCACGTTGTCCTCGATGCGGATGCCGATGTTCCAGAACTGCTCGGGCACCCCCGGCGCCGGCCGCACATAGATGCCCGGTTCCACCGTCAGCGCCATGCCCGGCATGAGCGGCCGGGAAGGCTTGCCCTCGGCAGCCAGGTCGCGGTAGGCGCCGGCGTCGTGCACGTCGAGGCCCAGCCAGTGGCCGGTGCCGTGCATGTAGAAGGGGAGGTGGGCGCGTTCGGCCAGCACGTTTTCCACGGTCCCGTATTTCGCCTTGTCGAGCAGGCCGGCATCGAGCATGCCCTCGGCCAGCACGTTCAGCGCCGCTTCGTGGAAGGCGCTGTAGGGCTGGCCGGGCCGGATCGCGGCCAGCGCCGCCTCCTGGGCGCACAGCACCAGCTCGTAGAGCTGGCGCTGCGGCGCGCTGAACACGCCGTTCACCGGGAAGGTGCGCGTGATGTCGGATGCGTAGCTGCCGAATTCGCAGCCGGCGTCGACCAGCACCAGGTCGCCGTCGCGCGTTTGGGCGTTGTTGGCGTTGTAGTGCAGGATGCAGGCGTTGGCGCCGCCGGCGACGATGGGCGTATAGGCCGGGAACTGGGCGCCATTGCGGCGAAATTCGTAGAGCAGTTCGGCTTCGAGTTCGTATTCGAACATGCCGGCCCTGGCTGCCCGCATCGTACGCCGGTGGGCGCCGCCGGCGATCTCGGCCGACCTGGCCATCAGGCCTTGCTCGTGTTCGTCCTTCAGCAGGCGCATCTCGTCGAGCAGGGGCGGCAGGTGCTCGATGCGGGCCGGGGCCGCTACGCCGGAACGCGATTGCGCGCGCACCGCCTTCAGCCAGCCGGCCACTTGCGCGTCGAGCGCGGCGCTGTGCGCGTTCGCGTAGTACAGGGCAGGGGCGCCGGCCAGCAGGCGCGCCATCTGCGCATCGAGTTCGCCGATCGCAAACGCCTCGTCGAAACCAAAGGCTTCGCGCGCGGCGGCGGGGCCATGCCGGAAACCTTCCCAGGTCTCGCGCTCGGCGTTTTTCTCGCGGCAGAACAGGATGGAGCGGGCCGGCGTCTCGCCGTGCGCGGCAACGATCGCCAGCACGCTCTCCGGTTCCGTGAATCCGCTCAGGTAATAGAAATAGCTGTCGTGGCGGTAGGGATACTCGCTGTCGCCGTTGCGCAGCGCTTCCGGCGCGGTGGCCAGCACCGCCACCGCGCCCGGCGCCATGCTGGCTGCCAGCTGTGCGCGGCGCGCGGCGTAGCGGTTCACGTGCCGGCCCGCTTGCCCGGTGGCGCGTTCAGCTCGTCGAGCTGCTGGACGGTGCCGACATTCACCCAGGGGCCGTGGTAGAGCTCGCCGCCGATGCGGCCCTGCTCGATGAACGTGCGCATCAGCGGGCCGATGCGCATGACCTCGCCGGGGGCGATGCCATCGAACATCTCGGGGCGGTAGACGCCGATGTTCGCGAAGTTCCACTTCGGGTCGCCGTCGTTGGTCAGCGTGTACATGTTCATCCCGAAATCGCCTTCCGGGTTGTGCCAGGGGTTCGGCGTCAGGTAGAGCCAGGCGATGTCGCGTTTTTCGGGCGGAATCGGCTGGCCCAGCATGTCGCGCTCGGGCAGGGCCTCGAGCACCTGCGCGAAATCGAAGTAGGGCGCGTAGATGTCGGCGGAAATGGCGAGGAAGGGTTCCTCGCCCAGCAGGTGGCGCGCGTTGGCGATGCCGCCCGCCGTTTCCAGCGCCTTGGCTTCGCGCGAATACACGATGCGCGCGCCGTACTTGCTGCCGTCGCCGAGTTCTTCCTCGATCATGTGGCCGAGGTGGGCGTGGTTGATGACGATGTCCGTGATCCCGGCGCGCACCAGGTTCAGCACGTGCCAGGTGATGAGCGGACGGCCGCGCACCTTGAGCAGGGGTTTCGGGCAGGTGTCCGTCAACGGACGCATGCGCTCGCCGCGGCCGGCGGCGAAGATCATGGCTTTCATGGAGGTCCCCGGTGCGCTCAGAAGGTGTAGCCGACTTGCGGCGCCTTGCCGTCGCCGAATGCGTCGAAGGCATCGAGCAGGCGCAGCAGGGGCTTGAGTTCGGTGTAGCGGTTGGCGGTCTTGCGCACGTAGTCGAGCACCGTCGGCAGGTCGCCCATGTAGATGGCCTTGCCGTCGCGGTAGTTCAGGCGGCAGAAGATGCCGAGGATCTTCAGGTGGCGCTGCAGGGCCATGAACTCGAAATCGCGGTAGAAGCTGTCGATGTCCGGATTCACCGGCAGGCCCATTTGCTTGGCGCTCTGCCAGTAGCGCACCACCCAGTCGAGCACGATCTCTTCGTCCCACTGGATATAGGCGTCGCGCAGCAGCGAGGCCAGGTCGTAGGTGACCGGGCCGTACACGGCGTCCTGGAAATCGAGCACGCCCGGGTTGCCGGCGTCGAGGAACATCAGGTTGCGCGAGTGGAAGTCGCGGTGCATGAAGACCTGCTGCTGGGCCAGCACGTTGGCGGTGATGGCCTCGAACACCTTGTCGAGCTGGGCCTGCTGGGCCGCGTCCAGGGTGACGCCCAGGTGGCGTCCCAGGTACCACTCGGGGAAGATGTTCAGTTCGCGCAGCACGAAGGCGCGGTCGAATTCCGGCAGCACGCCGGGCTGGCTGGTGAGCTGGAACTTGATCAGGGCGTCGACCGCGTCCGAATACATGAAGGCCGAATTGTCCGGGTCGAGGCGCGCCAGGTAGGTGGTGGTGCCGAGGTCGGACAGCAGCAGGAAGCCGCGTTCGACGTCGCGCGCGACGATGCTCGGCACGTTGACGCCGGCTTCCTGCAGCAGGCCCTGGACGTGGATGAAGGCCGGGACGTTCTCGCGCTCGGGCGGCGCATCCATGGCGATCAGGGTGTCGCCCAGTTTGCCGCGTAGCGCCGGCGCCACATCGAGACGGAAGTAGCGGCGGAAGCTCGCATCGGAGGAAGCGGGGCGGCGCGAACCGGTTTCCACCAGGTCTAGCGAGCCCAGCCATTCGGTCAGCAGTGCGAGGCGCGCATCCTGCTCGGTGGAAGTGGGGGAATTTTGATACGAAGAAGCCATGAAACGCCTGAGGGAAACCGGTTGAGTGAACTAATTCCCATATAATAAGGGATTCAATCCAAAAAATCGCCCTTTATGGTGCAGCCCAAGATTCCATGAGCTGGTTTACGGCCCTACCATTCCCCCAGCGGCAGGCAGTCGCCTTTTCCGCTCTCGTTACCATGGCTTCGGGGCCCCTGCACGCGCAAACCGCGCCGGCGTCCCGTGCTGACGAACAAGATCTTCCCGTCACTGTACGCGCCGAGGAGATCGGCGGCCGTCCCGACCGCGAGCTGAACCTCGGGCGCAACGTCGAGATCGAGCGCGGCCAGACCCGGATGACCGCCGACACGGCCTGCTACCAGCTGGTCGAGGACCAGGTCACGGCCAACGGCAACGTCAATTTGTGGCGCTTCGGCGACCGCTACCAGGGCGATGCGCTGCAGCTGAACCTGGAAACCGGGCGCGGCTGGTTCCTGAATCCGCAATACAGTTTGCAGATGAATAATGCCCAGGGCCGCGCCGAACGCATCGACTTCCTCGGCGAAGACCAGGCCCTCGTGGTCGAGGGCACCTACAGTACCTGCCAGGGCCCGGATCCCGACTGGTACCTGAAGTCGAGCACGCTGCGCCTCGATTCCGGGCGCGACGTCGGCACCGCCGGCAAGACCATCGTCTACTTCAAGGACGTGCCCATCCTCGGCACGCCCGCGCTGTCGTTCTCGCTGTCGGGCGCGCGCCGCTCGGGCTGGCTGCCGCCCACCATCGGCGCCGGCTCGAAGGGCAAGACCGAGGTCATGGTGCCGTACTACTTCAACATCGCGCCGAACCGCGACCTGACGGTGTACCCGCGCATGATGTTCGACCGCGGCCTGCAGCTGGGCGCCACCGGACGCTACCTTGGCGCGACCGAGCGCGGACCCTACAGCGGCGAGACCCACGTCGAATTTCTGCGCAGCGACCGTATCACCAAGACCGACCGCTGGCGGGTCGATTCGCTGCACAACCAGCAGCTTAATCCCAACTGGTCCTTCGCCTGGAACCTGCACGGGGCGTCGGACGACCAGTACCTGAGCGACTTTTCGCGTTCGGTCTCGGACAGCGCCGAGCGCCAGCTGGTGCGCGAGGTCGCGACCGCCTACAACACCGAGTTCTGGAGCCTGACGGCGCGCGCCCAGAACTTCCAGGTGCTGCAGGAACCGGCCGCGGCCGCCAATCCGGCGCTGGCGATTCCCAAGCCGTATGCGCGCCTGCCGCAGATTAACTTCCATACCGGCCGCTTCGACGTCGCCGGTTTCGACTGGTCGCTCGATGCCGAGGCGACCCGTTTCACGCACTCGACTGCCGATAGCGGCAGCCGTGCGACGGTGCTCACGCAGGTGAGCTACCCATGGGTGCGCCCGGGCTACTACATCACGCCCAAGCTGCTGCTCAACGCCGCCAAGTACGACATGGACAGCAACGCCGGGCGCGACACCAGCCTGTCGCGCGCGCTGCCAACCTTCTCGCTCGACGCCGGCATGGTGTTCGAGCGCAAGGCCTCGCTGTTCGGCACCGCCGCCACCCAGACCCTGGAGCCGCGCCTGTTCTATGTGCGCACGCCGTACAAGGACCAGGACGATTTCCCGGTCTTCGACAGCGGCGAGGCCGGCTTCAGCTATGCCCAGCTGTTCAGCGAGAACCGCTTCGTCGGCACCGACCGCGTGTCCGACGCCAACCAGCTGACCGCGGCCGTCGTGTCGCGCTACATCGAGGAAAGCGGCGCCGAGCGCCTGCGCCTGGCCGTCGGCCAGCGCTTCTATTTCAGCGAACCGCGCGTGCAGATGCCGGGCCGCTCGGTGCTCGACCGCAAGGACCGCTCCGACCTGCTGCTGTCGGCCTCGGGCCTCCTGGTCAAGGACCTGAACATCGACGCCAGCGTACAATACGATGCGACGAGTTCGAGCGTGTACAGCCGCACCTACGGCCTGCGCTGGAGCCCGGGCCTGCTGAAGGTGCTCAATGCCGAATACCGCTATGTGCGCGACAGCTTCCGGAACGCCGACATCTCGGCCCAGTGGCCGCTGTCGACGCGCTGGTTCGGCGTCGGCCGGGTCAGCTACTCGCTGCAGGACCACAAGGTGCTCGAAGGCCTGGTCGGGCTCGAGTACAAGGCCGACTGCTGGGTGTTCCGGATGGGCGCGCAGCGCTTCGTGACGGCGGCCCAGTCGACCTCGACGCCGATGTTCTTCCAGCTCGAGCTGAACGGCCTGTCGGGCTTCGGCATGGGCAATCCGCTGGATTCGTTTTACAAGAGTATTCCCGGCTATACCCGGCTGAACACGAATGTGGGCCGCCGCTGACCGGGACCACCGATGATTTTTGACCTGAATGAGTGCTTTCCAGATTATGCGTACTACCCGTTTGCATCAACTTAAGCTCGCAGCGGCGCTGCTGTGCGCGCTCTCGGCCGGCACCGCCCTTGGCCAGGCAACGCCGGCTGCTTCTTCCACGACTCCGGCAACCGGCAGCGCGCCGGCCAATCCGGGCAGCGGCTTCCTGCCGCCGGCCGCGAGCAATGCCAACGTCGTCGACGCCGTCCGCGTGGTCGTCAACGACGAAGTCATCACCCGCAACGAGGTGCGCAACCGCGTGGCCCAGATCGTCCAGCGCATGCGCGCGCAAAACGCCCAGCTGCCGCCCCAGGCCGACCTCGAGCGCCAGGTGATCGAAGCCATGATCGTCGAGCGCGCCCAGGTGCAGCTGGCCAAGGAAATGGGCGTGCGCGTCGACGACCGCCAGCTCGACGCCGCCATCGGCCGCATCGCCCAGGACCAGAAGATGTCGGTCCAGGACATGCGCAACCAGATGGAAAAAGAAGGCATGGCCTTTGCCGCCTTCCGCGAAGAGATCCGCAACGAGATCATGATGCAGCGCCTGCGCGAGCACGAGGTCGACAGCAAGATCCAGGTCTCGGACGCCGAGGTCGACACCTTCCTGGCCGCCGAAAAGGCCGCCGCCGCCGACCGCATCGAGGTCGACATCGCCCAGATCCTGGTCGGCATCCCGGCCAACGCCACGCCCGAGCAGATCGCCGCGCGCCGCGCCCGCGCCGACGAGGTGCTGCGCCAGCTGCGCACCGGCGCCGACTTCGCCAAGGTCGCCGCCACCTATTCCGATGCCGGCGACGCACTCAAGGGCGGTGCGATCGGCTGGCGCGAGGCCGACCGCCTGCCGCCGATCTTCTCCTCCGAACTGCGTAAACTCAGCGCGGGCCAGGTCACCCCGGTGATCAAGACCAACGTCGGCTTCTACATCCTGAAACTGGTCGAGAAGCGCAGCCTGGCCAGCGCCGCCACGCCCGACCAGGCCGTGGTCCAGCAGACCCGCGCGCGCCACATCCTCATGAAGGCAACGCCGACCATGCCGGCCGCCGAAGTCAGGCGCAAGCTGGAAGAACTCAAGGCCAAGCTCGACAGCAAGGCCGCCACCTTCGAGGACCTGGCGCGCCAGAACTCGCAGGACAACGGCTCGGCCAGCAAGGGCGGCGACCTGGGCTGGCTGTATCCGGGCGACGTGATGCCGGAATTCGAAACCGCGATGGCGGCGCTGAAACCGAACGAGGTGTCGGGCGTGGTCGAGACCCCGTTCGGCTTCCACCTGATCCAGGTCCTCGAGCGCAAGAGCGAAGACGTGACCGCGCAGAAGGAACGCAACCGCGCACGCCAGGTCATCCGCGAGCGCAAGGTCGGCGAAGCCTTCGAGGACTGGGCGCGCGAAGTGCGCGACCGCGCCTACGTCGAATTCCGCGAGGAAGGCTGAGGCCATGACGCTGCAGGCAGCACGTCCGGCCCTGGCGCTCACGGTCGGCGAGCCGGCCGGCATCGGACCTGAAATCGCGATCCGCGCGGCCTGGGCGCTGCGCGAGGCCGCCAACTGCGTGCTGGTGGGCGACGCCGCCTTCCTCGCGCTCACGGCCAGCCTGATCGACCCGGCGATCCGCCTGTCGGCGCTGTCGACCCAGGCGCTCAGGAACGGCGGCCTGCCGCACTTCGGCAAGGACCGCATCGCGGTGGTCGACGTGCCGCTGGCGGCCCACGTGGCGCCCGGCACGCTCGACGCCGCCAATGGGCGCGCGGTGCTGGCCACGCTCGACCTGGCAATCGAAGGCGTGAAGGCGGGATGGTTCGACGCCATCGTCACCGCGCCGCTGCAAAAGAGCACCATCAACGACGCCGGCATCGCGTTTTCCGGCCATACCGAATACCTGGCCGAAAAGACCGGCACCGCGCAGGTGGTGATGATGCTGGCCGGCCAGCCGGCCGCGCAGTTGAATAATGAGCAGCCCTACCTGCGCGTGGCGCTGGCCACCACCCACCTGCCGCTGAAGGAGGTGCCGGGCGCGATCACCGGGGACGGCCTGGGGCGCGTGCTCGACATCCTCCAGCACGACCTGCGCGTCAAATTCGGCATCGCCGCGCCGCGCATCCTGGTCACCGGCCTGAACCCGCACGCCGGCGAGAACGGCTACCTGGGGCGCGAGGAGATCGACGTCATCGCCCCGGCGCTGGCGGCGGCGCAGGCGCGCGGCATCGATGCGCGCGGCCCGTATCCGGCCGATACCCTGTTCCAGCCCAAATACCTGCAGGACGCCGACTGCGTACTGGCGATGTACCATGACCAGGGCCTGCCGGTCCTGAAGCACGCCACCTTCGGCCGCGGCATCAACGTCACCCTCGGCCTGCCCCTGATCCGCACCTCGGTCGACCACGGCACCGCGCTCGACCTGGCCGCGCAAGGCCTGGGACACGCCGACTGCGGCAGCATGGAAGAAGCGATCCGCGCCGCCGCCGCCATGGTCGCGGCCAGCCGCGCCGTACACAATTAAACGAAAGCACCAATGAAACACGTCGCACGCAAGCGCTTCGGCCAGAACTTCCTGACCGATAAACTCGTCCTGGGGAATATCATCGACGCCATCGGCCCGCACCGCGGCGAGGCGATGGTCGAGATCGGTCCCGGCCTGGCGGCGATGACGGCGCTGCTGATCAAGGAGCTCGACCACATGCACGTGGTCGAACTCGACCGCGACCTGGTGGCGCGCCTGGTCAAGGCCTATCCCGCCGAAAAACTCACGGTCCACGCCGGCGACGCCCTGAAGTTCGACTTCGCTTCGATCCCGGTGCCGGAAGGGCGGAAGCTGCGCGTGGTCGGCAACCTGCCGTACAACATCTCCAGCCCGCTGCTGTTCCACCTGGCCGAATTCGCGCACCTGATCGAAGACCAGCACTTCATGCTGCAAAAGGAAGTGGTCGAGCGCATGGTGGCCGAGCCGGGCACCAAGGCCTATGGCCGCCTGTCGGTGATGCTGCAATGGCGCTACGACATGGCGCTGATGTTCATCGTGCCGCCGACCGCCTTCGATCCGCCGCCGCAGGTCGACTCGGCCATCGTGCGCATGGTGCCGACCCGGCGCCAGCTGCCGGCCGACGGCCCGACCCTGGAAGCGGTGGTGCAGAAAGCCTTCTCCCAGCGCCGCAAGGTGATCCGCAACTGCGTGGCGGGCATGTTCACCGAACAGCAGCTGCTCGACGCCGGCATCGATCCGGGCCTGCGTCCGGAAGCGGTGTCGCTCGAACAGTACGTGGCGCTGGCGAACATCCTCAAGCCGGTGCAGTAAGCGCCTTCCGGCGGCCCCAGCGGCCGCCGCGTCTTCCTTCCTCCCCGCGCCTGCGCTACCGCGCTGCACAAACGCCCCATATCGCTTCCTGGCGCGCTTCGGCGCCCGCTTTTTGCAGTTCGTCGCAGGCCGATGGAAGGCGAGGAGGGTGCTTGCTACAGTACTCCCATCGACAGCCCGAATGCACATGCAAAGGGCCAGCCACTCAACCGAAGGGAGCCTGAAATGAACGTCCTCAAACACATGGAATCGATCTTCGTCGTCGCCGCACTGCTGGTCGGCGTCAGCACCTACGCCAGCGCCGAGAGCTACAAGGCGCAAGTGCGGGCCGACGCGATGGTGGCGGTCAGCACCGGCAAGATGGCCGTGGTGAAGGTCAGCGGCAAGCGCCTGGTCCCGGTCACCAAGCTCGGTTGAAGGCAGCCCGATAGCAGGGGCAAAAAAAAAGCCCACCGTTGCGGGTGGGCTTAAATCCAATTCTTTTCTGAGGAGAGTTGGAGGAGACAGGTGCGATTATGCTGCGCTACAACATATAAATCCAATTTTCTTTTGGAATGAGTGTCATAAGCTCAGCGCATGTCTCCCTCAGGCTGGTCGGGCGACGCAGGTCACGGTGATGTTCGTGACGGCGGTATCGGCCGTGATCTGGCCAGCGGCATTCGCGATGCTGCAGCTATAGCCGGCAGGCTGGGTCTGGATGGTCACGCCGTAGGTCTTGCCGTAGGTAACAGGCAGGCCGAAGGTGTAGGCGATGTCGGCCGGCGGCGTGGTCTGGGTGTCGGGCGCCGTGATGGTGACCAGGTCCGCGCCGTTGCCAAGCTGGATGCTGGCCTTGGCCGGCAGGCCCTTGACGACGCCGCCGATGGTCGGCGTGACGAGCGCGCAGGTGTAGTCGGCGTTGATGTACGACAGGCGGCCGGCGGTGTCGCTGATGCGGCCGGTGGCCGAGCAGTTCTGGTGCGCCGGACGCTGATAGGTGACGGTGCCGTCGGCGGCGGTGCTCTCGACCTTCGGCAGCACGTTGTACACATCGCCGTAGCCGAGCTTGTTCGGGAACGAATAGGCCACGGCAGGCGGGTTGCCGTTTTCCAGCGGCTTGCCGGTGACGGTGACGTCCATCCCGTTGGTGGTCAGGACCAGCTGGGTATTGGGCTGCAGGCCATAGACCGTACCGCCGATCGTGTAGTCCGAGTCGCCGCCGCCGCAGGAGGCGAGGGTCGCCATGGCCGCCACGGCGGCCAGCGTACGGATGGGGTGGGATTTCTTCAACATATTCTCCATGAGCGTCAAACCAGCGGGGTGCAGGTAACCTGGACGTTGGTGATGTTCGCCTTCGCCATCGTGCCATTGCCGTTCGTGACCTCGCAGCGGCGGTCGCTCGGCTGGCTGAGGATGACCACGCCATACTTGGCGTCTTCGGCCACCTTGGCGAACGCAAAGGTCTGCGGCACGGCGGACGGGCTGACTTCGACGCGGTCGGAACCGTTTACCAGCACCAGCGGGGCATTCGCGCCGGCCAGGCCAGTCACGGTGCCGCCCAGTTCATGGGTGTTGATGGTGCAGCTGACGACGATGGTGTTGATGTGGTAAGTCGCCTTGCCGCGGCCGGCGGTGACGGTGCATGCCTCCGGCGACGCGATGTTGTCGGGCACGCTCTTGACCTTGATGTCGTAGTTCGAATCGACTTCGACCAATTCCGGGAAGTAGAACTCGCCGGCCCGGGTGATTGTGACCTCCTTGTCGCCATTGGTCAGCACCAGGTTGCCCTTGTTGATGCCGTACACGTAGCCACCCAGTGAGTACTCGCCGTCACCGCCGCCGCAGGCGGACAGGCTGAGCGCGCATGCGAGCGCGAGGCCGGCACGCAGTGGGGAACGAATCATAATTTCTCCAAATAAAAGGGAACTGGACAAGACGCGCTACGGCGTCCGTGCCGCGTCGAAGCTGGAAATTTGCCCATCATTTTAGAGCATTTGGCAAGCCCCGGGCTCATCGCCGTTTGTATCACGGTGTAACGGCTGGTTGTAACGCGCGCGCCGGGGCTGCGTTTGCATTTAGCCGCCGCCCTCGCTATGCTCGGACACGCCGTTACTACGCCGTTACTACTCTCTCGCTACCCGATCCTGCCTTGACGCCCGATTCCACGCCTTCGCCCCGCCGCCCCTGGCCGCGCGCCATCCTGTTCGACCTCGACGACACCCTGTGGCCGATCGCGCCCGTGATCCTGCAGGCCGAGCAGACCCTGTTCGCGTGGCTTTCCAGCAACGCTCCGCGCGTGGCCGAGCGCTTCACCATCGATAGTTTACGCAAAGCGCGCCTGGCGCTCCTGGCCAGCCGCCCCGAGCTCGAGCTCGACCTGGGCGCGCTGCGCCGCGCCGGCTTGCTGGCTGCCTTCGAGCAGGCCGGCGAGGACGCGGCCAAGGTCGAGCTGGCGATGGTCGAGTTCTTTGCCGCCCGGAATGCCGTGACGCCCTACGACGACGTGCTGCCCGGCCTGCGGCGCCTGCGGGAACTGGCCGTGCTCGGCTCGGTGACGAACGGGAATGCCGACCTCCAGGCCATCGGGCTGGCCGATTATTTCCAGGTGTCGCTGTCGGCGCCGCAATTCGGGCGCGCCAAGCCGGACCCTGCCATCTTCCATGCCGCCTGTGCCGCGCTCGGCGTGGCGCCGCACGAGGCCGTGTACGTGGGCGACGACCTGGTGCTGGACGTGGAGGGCGCCCAGCGGGCCGGCCTGTGCGGCGTATGGATGAACCGCACCGCCAGCCTGCGCCACCTGGAGGGGGGCGTGCGGCCCGACGCCATCGTCGCCAGCTTCGACGAACTGCTGGCGTGGCTGGCTGCACAGCCGCTTGCCAAAGGTGCATAATGGAAGCGGACCGGATCCCCGCCACCCTGCCGTTTTTTTCCTCTGTTCTCCCTCATGCAACTTGATCTCCGTGCCCAAACCCTGCTGAAAGCCCTGGTCGAGCGCTACATCGCCGACGGCCAGCCGGTCGGGTCGCGCGCGCTGTCGAAGATCTCGGGCCTGGACGTGTCGCCGGCCACGATCCGCAACATCATGGCCGACCTCGAGGAAATGGGCTATGTCGCCAGTCCGCACACCTCGGCCGGGCGCGTGCCCACGCCGCGCGGCTACCGCCTGTTCGTCGACACCCTGCTCACCGTGCAGCAGCTGGGTGAGGGCGGCGCCATGGACGCCGAGCGCATGTGCCTGAGCGCCCACCAGCCGCAAAAGGTCCTCGCCAACGCGGCGCAGATGCTGTCCTCGCTGACCCAGTTCGCCGGCGTGGTGCAGAGCCCGCGGCGCGAATCGGTGTTCCAGCAAATCGAATTCCTGCGCCTGTCGGAAAAGCGCATCCTGCTCGTGATCGTCGATCCGCGCGGCGACGTCCAGAACCGCCTGCTGCTGACCGATGCCGACTACACGCCGTCCCAGCTGGTGCAGTCGGCCAACTACCTGAACCAGAATTTCGCCGGTCTCTCGTTCGACGAGGTGCGCACCCGCCTGACCGGCGAACTGCGCCAGCTGCGCGAGGACATCGGCGGTCTGATGCAGGTGGCGGTGGAAGCCGGCAGCGAGGCCATGGCCGAAGGCGAGGACATGGTGATTTCCGGCGAGCGCAACTTGCTGTCGGTGGCGGACCTGTCGTCGAACATGACTTCGCTGCGCCAGATGTTCGAGATGTTCGAGCAAAAGACCGGCCTGATGCAGCTGCTCGACGTCTCCAGCCGCGCCGGCGGCGTGCAGATCTTCATCGGCGGCGAATCGAAGCTGGTGCCGATGGACGAAATGAGCATCGTCACCGCACCGTACGAGGTGAACGGCAAGATCGTCGGCACCCTGGGCGTGATCGGCCCCACGCGCATGGCCTACGAGCGCGTGATCCCGATTGTCGACATCACGGCCAAGCTGTTGTCGAATGCCTTGAGTCATTCGTAAAAAACGGCGAAAAAAAACGGCGCCGCGGCGCCGTGCGTTGCTGCGGGCAGATCCTCAGCTGTTCCCGCGGTGCGGACACGCCGGCTTGACGCAATTGCCGTAGATGGCCAGCGCGTGCTCGGCGATCTTGAAGCCGCGTTCGAAGGCGATCTTGTTCTGGCGCGATTCGATTTCTTCGTCGAAGAACTCTTCCACATGGCCGCAATCGAGGCAGACCAGGTGGTCGTGGTGCGAGCCGGCGTTCAGCTCGTAGATGGCCTTGCCGCTTTCGAAGTGGTTGCGGTTCAGCAGGCCGGCCTGCTCGAACTGGGTCAGCACGCGGTACACCGTGGCCAGGCCGACGTCCATATTGTCGGCCAGCAGGATCTTGTAGACGTCTTCCGCCGTCAGGTGCCGCACTTCGCTGTTCTGGAAAATTTCCAGGATCTTGAGGCGTGGCAGGGTAGCCTTCAGGCCGCTCGCCTTCAGGTCGGTGGGTTTGTTACTCATGTTTGTTACTCGTAGATGGGCGGAGTGCTTTATGATATAGCGTTTTGGAAGCTCCCGCTTAAACGTTTTGAGGTTACTTATGCGTGTCACCGATGCCGTTGTTCGTCATTCCACCGCCCGCGCCGCACTTGCCGCGGGCCTCGCCTGCACGCTGTTGCTGTCGGGCTGCGCATCCTGGCGCAACCAGACCCGGCCTGCGGCGCCGGTGAGCACCGACGCGGCGGCCGTGGAAGCCGACGCCGACAAGGCGGCCGCCCTGGCCAACGCCGGCGCGCAGACGACCAAGGCGAGCAGGCTGCAGAAATTCCTGTGGGTGTTCTCGCCTTATCGCCCCGACATCCAGCAAGGTAACTTCGTTTCGCAGGAAATGCTGAGCCAGCTCAAAGTGGGCCAGACCCGCGACCAGGTGCGCTTCCTGCTGGGCACGCCGATGATCAGCGACATGTTCCACGCCGACCGCTGGGACTTCCCGTTCTACCTGGCGCGCGGCGACGGCGAGCTGACCACCAGCCGCGTCACCGTCTACTTCAAGGACAACGTCGTCGAGCGCTTCGACGGCGGCAACCTGCCGACCGAGCGCGAATACATCGACCGCATCGCCGGCCCGACCAAGTTCCCGAAGAAAAACGCTCCGGTGCGCCCGGTGGCGCCGCTGACGCCGGCGTCGCCTGCGACCAACAATATCCAGTAATCGTGTGAGCAAGACAGCCATGACGCAATTGAAAATCGCGGTTGCCGGCGCCAGCGGGCGCATGGGCCGCATGCTGATCGAGGCGATCGCCGCCGCCCCCGACGCCACCCTGTCCGGCGCCATCGACGTCGCCGGTTCGCCCTTCATCGGCAGCGACGCCGGCGCATTCTCCGGCCAGCTGACCGGCGTGGTCATCCATTCCGAGCTCGAGCGCGCACTGGCCGGCGCCGACTGCCTGATCGACTTCACCCGTCCCGAAGGCACGCTCAAGCACCTGGAATACTGCGCCGCGAACGGCATCCAGGTCGTGATCGGCACCACCGGTTTCGACGAGGCCGGCAAGGAAGCGATCCGCGCCGCCGCTGAAAAAGTCTCCGTCGTGTTCGCACCCAACATGAGCGTGGGCGTGAACGTCACCCTGAAATTGCTGGAGATGGCGGCGAAGAGCTTCGCCGAAGGCTACGACATCGAAATCATCGAAGCCCACCACCGCCACAAGGTCGACGCGCCGTCGGGCACCGCGCTGAAGATGGGCGAGGTCATCGCCGACGCCCTGGGACGCGACCTGAAGGACTGCGCCGTGTACGGCCGCGAAGGCGTGACCGGCGAGCGCGACCCGTCGACCATCGGCTTCGCCACCGTGCGCGGCGGCGACATCGTCGGCGATCACACGGTGCTGTTCGCCGGCACCGGCGAGCGCATCGAGATCACGCATAAGTCGAGCAGCCGCGTCACCTACGCCCACGGCGCCCTGCGCGGCGCGCGCTTCATCGCCGGCAAGGCGAACGGCCTGTACGACATGCAGGACGTGCTGGGCCTGAAAGGCTGAGATGGCGAGCGTCCAACTGAACGGCGCGGCCATCGCCGACGAAGCCGCCTTCCACGCCGAGAGCCGCCGCGCCTTCGGCTTCCCCGCGAGCTACGCCGGCACCATCGACGCCTGGATCGATTGCCTCAGCTACCTGCGCGACGACGAGAACATGACCCAGTTCCGCCTGAAGCCGAACGAAGTCCTGGAGATCGTCATCACCGACGGACCAGCCCTGCAGCAACGCCTGCCCGACCTGCTCGAGGAAATCGCCTTCTGCATCGGCGGCATCAACGAGCGCTACGAAGACTACGGCGAAAAGCCAGCCCTGAAGCTGGTGCTGCGCTAACAGGACCGGCCCGGCCCATCGCCCTGGCTTGTGGCCCGCAAACGGCCCGCAACAATACCCGTAGGGTGGGCGCCTGTGCCCACGCGGATCAAGCACACCAACAGCAGTGCAGCAGCAGCTCCACCAACCTTGGACCGCCATGACCGCCGACGACCTCCTGCGCATCTCCCGCTACGTCATGCCCGCCCTGCCGGCGCAACCCTCCACGCTCGGCTTCCTGTTCGGCACCCGCCACGGCGTCGAGGAATTCTGCCTCGACACCCACGCCCTCTGGCAAGCCGGCATGTTCACGCACCTGCTGGTCTCCGGCGGCCCCACCGGCGGCCATGACCACCCCGAAGCCCTGGTCATCGCCGAGCGCCTGGCCCAGCTGGGCCTGCCTGTATCCATTCTGATCCTGGAAACGGCCGCCACCAACACCGGCGAAAATGTCCTCCTCGGCCGCGAAAAAGCCGCCGAACAAATCGGCCTGGACCACATCGACAGCATCCTGGTCATCGGCAAGGTCTGCGCCATGCGCCGCTACCTGATGACCCTGGCCCGCCATTGGCCGGGACCACGCGTCTCCGCCCACCCCGTGAATTACTTCGGCCTGCCCACCGAGCGCTGGCACGAGCACGACGAATTCCGCGCCCGCGTACTGGGCGAGTTCGGCAAGATCCCCGGCTACATCGAACAAGGCTTCCTGCGCGAGATCGACGCCCTGGGCGCCTACCCGCTGCTGAAAGCTGCGCCGTGAAGCGCCTCGCCAAAACCCTGCTGGTGCTGATGGCCGCGCTGGTCCTCTACCTCGCCGTCGCCGCAGGCTGGGCCTTTGCTTCCTTCGACGCGTTGCTGGCGCGCCGGCCTCAAGCCGAGCGGGCCGCGCTGGCGCCGCGCCAGACCGCCATCCTGCTGCGCATCGAGGACCCGACGTTTTACACCCACCCCGGCCTGAGCCTGGCCGACGGGCAGGGCATGGCCACGATCTCCTCTGCGCTGGCACGCGAATTCTTCCTCGAAGGCCCACGGCTGGACGGCGCGCAAGGCGTGCTGCAGGTCTTTTATCGCCGCGTCTTCGACTGCTGCAAGCGCATCGATTTCGGCCGCGACGTCACTGCCCTGGTGCTGGGCGCCCGCCTGCCGAAAGAGCGGCAGCTGGGGATGTACGTGGAATCGGTCTACATGGGCCGCCACGAGGGGCAGCAAATACGTGGCCTGGCGCAGGCCGCCCTGGTGTATGCCGGCAAGCCGCTGGCGCAGCTCAGCGATGCCGAGACCGCGGGCCTGGTCGCCATGATCAAGGCGCCGAACACGTACCACCCCGTGCGCGAACCCGCCGCCTATGCCTTGCGCCTGGCCCGGGTGCAGGCGGTGCTGGCCGGACGCTGCCGCCCGGCGGGCTGGTTCGATACCGACTACGTGCATTGCGCCGCACCGAAATGAAGCGCCGGGTGTGACTGGCGACGCCTGCGGGAAGGCACAGCCATGCCACGCCGTTGTAGAAGATGAACCAGTATAATGTCCTGCTCACCCTCCAATATTCTTCCGCAGAACACCATGCAAGATAAATATAGTCCAGCCGAAGTTGAACAGGCCGCCCAGGCGTACTGGAAGTCGATCGACGCCTACAAAGCCGTCGAGAACGATCCGCGTTTCCCGAAAGGTAAATACTACGCCTGCTCGATGCTGCCTTACCCATCCGGCAAGCTGCACATGGGCCATGTGCGCAACTATACGATCAACGACGTGATGTACCGCTACCTGCGGATGAACGGCTACAACGTGCTGATGCCGATGGGCTGGGACGCCTTTGGCATGCCGGCCGAGAACGCGGCGATGGCCAACAACGTGCCGCCGGCCGAATGGACCTATTCGAACATCGCCCACATGCGCGGGCAGATGGAATCGATGGGCCTGGCCATCGACTGGTCGCGCGAAATGACCGCCTGCAAGCCGGAATACTACAAGTGGAACCAGTGGATGTTCCTCAAGATGCTGGAAAAAGGCATCATCTACCAGAAGACCGGCACCGTGAACTGGGACCCGGTCGACCAGACCGTGCTCGCCAACGAGCAGGTCGTCGACGGCAAGGGCTGGCGTTCGGGCGCGCCGATCGAAAAGCGCGAAATCCCGATGTACTACGTGCGCATCACCGACTACGCCGACGAGCTGCTCGACCACGTCGACAACAAGCTGCCGGGCTGGCCGGAACGGGTGCGCATCATGCAGGCCAACTGGATCGGCAAGTCGACCGGCGTGCGCTTCGCCTTCCCGCACGTGATCATGGACGAAGCGGGTGAGCTGATCGACGGCGGCAAGCTGTACGTCTTCACCACCCGTGCCGACACCATCATGGGCGTGAGCTTCTGCGCCGTGGCGCCGGAACACGCGCTGGCCCAGCATGCCGCCAAGGACAACCCGGAGCTGCAGGCCTTCATCGCCGAGTGCAAGCTCGGTTCCGTCATCGAGGCCGACATGGCCACGATGGAGAAGAAGGGCATGCCGACCGGCCTGTCCGTCACGCATCCGGTCACCGGCGAGCAGGTGCCGGTCTGGGTCGGCAACTACGTCCTGATCACCTACGGCGACGGCGCCGTGATGGGCGTGCCGGGCCACGACGAGCGCGACTTCGAATTCGCGAAAAAATACGACCTGCCGATCAAGCAGGTGGTCGCGGTCGAAGGCCGGGAATACTCCCTGGATGCCTGGCAGGAGTGGTATGGCGACAAGGAGAACGGCCGCACCATCAACTCCGGCAAGTACGATGGCCTCGATTACACCGCCGCCGTGAATGCGGTGTCGGGCGACCTCGCGGCCCAGTCGCTGGGCGACAAGAAGGTGACTTTCCGCCTGCGCGACTGGGGCATCTCGCGCCAGCGCTACTGGGGCACCCCGATCCCGATGATCCACTGCGGCGAGTGCGGCGTGGTCCCGGTCCCTGAAAAGGACCTGCCGGTCGTATTGCCCGAGCATCTGGTCCCGGACGGCACCGGCAACCCGCTGAACAAGGACGAAGCCTTCCTCAAGTGCGACTGCCCGCAGTGCGGCAAGCCTGCGCGCCGCGAGACCGACACGATGGATACGTTCATCGATTCGTCCTGGTACTACATGCGTTATACCTCGCCAGGCTCGAACGACGCCATGGTCGACGCGCGCAACGACTACTGGATGCCGATGGACCAGTACATCGGCGGCATCGAGCACGCCGTCATGCACTTGCTGTACGCGCGCTTCTGGACCAAGGTCATGCGCGACTTCGGCCTGGTGAAGTTCGACGAGCCCTTCGTCAACCTGCTCACGCAGGGTATGGTGCTGAACGAGACCTACTACCGCGACGACGCAGCGGGCAAGAAGACCTGGTACAACCCGGCCGACGTGGAACTGACCTTCGATGACAAGGGCCGTCCGCACAGCGCCGTGCTGAAGGCCGATGGCCAGCCGGTGGAAATCGGCGGCACCGAGAAGATGTCGAAGTCGAAGAACAACGGCATCGACCCGCAAGCGCAGATCGAACAGTACGGCGCCGACACCGCGCGCCTGTTCACCATGTTCGCCTCGCCGCCGGAACAGACCCTGGAATGGTCGGACAGCGGCGTCGAAGGCGCCAGCCGCTTCCTGCGCCGCGTGTGGGCGTTTGCGTATGCCCAGTCGAGCCGCATCAGCGCCGCATTGGGTAACGGAGACGGCGCCGCGACGCTGGACGAAGCGCACAAGACCCTGCGCCGCGAAGTGCACAAGATCCTGCAGCAGGCCGACTACGACCTGAAGCGCATCCAGTACAACACCGTGGTCTCGGCCTGCATGAAGATGCTCAATACCCTCGAATCGGCGAAACTGGCCGAAGGCCCGGCCGGCGACAGCGTGATCGCCGAAGGCCTGTCGATCTTCCTGCGCATCCTGAACCCGGTGGCGCCGCACATCACCCACGCGCTGTGGCAGGAACTCGGCTACGCCCAGGCCCACGGCGACATCCTCGACGTGCAGTGGCCGCAGGTCGACCCGGCCGCGCTGGAACAGGCCGAGATCGAGATGATGATCCAGGTGAACGGCAAGCTGCGCGGCTCGGTCAAGGTCGGCAAGGATGCCGACAAGGCCGCCATCGAGGCGGCGGCGCTGGCCTCGGAAGCGGTCCAGAAGTTCATCGAAGGCACGCCGAAGAAGGTCATCGTCGTGCCCGGCAAACTCGTCAACATCGTGGTGTAACCCATGCGCGCATCCTTTCCTTCCCTGGTGCGCGCCGTGTGCGCGCTGCTGATCGTTTCCAGCCTGGCCGCCTGCGGCTTCCAGCTGCGCGGGTCGAACGGCTCGTACAACATGCCGTTCAAGACCATTCATCTCGGCTTCGGTGAAGCTTCGCCGCTCGGCAATGAGCTGAAACGCAATCTGCGTGCGATCGACAACGTCGCCATCGTGTCCAAGGCCACAGAGGCGCAGGCGCGTTTCGAAGTCGTGTCCGAGACGCGCAACAAGGCGGTCCTGTCGCTGAACAACCTGGGCCGGGTGCGCGAGTACCTGCTCACTTATACCCTGGTGTTCCAGGTGCGCGACACCGCCGGCAACCTGATCCTGGCGCCGACCGAGATCACCCTGCGCCGCAACCTCACGTTCAGCGAGGAGGCTCTGCTGGCCAAGGAGGGCGAGGAAGCGCTGCTGTACCGCGACATGCAGTCCGACCTGGTGCAGCAGATCATCCGCCGCCTGGCGGCGATCAAGACCGACTAAGCGGAGCAGGACAGGACGATGCAATTGCGGCTTGAGGCGCTCGAAGGCCATCTGTCGAAAGGCCTGGCGCCGCTGTACGTGATCACCAGCGACGAGCACCTGCTCGCGCTGGAGGCCGCCGACAAGATCCGCCGCGCCGCGCGCGCGGCCGGCCATACCGAGCGCGATGTGCTCACGGTGGAGCGCACCTTCAAGTGGGGCGAGCTGCTGGCGGCGAACCAGGCCATGTCGCTGTTCGGCGACAAGAAGCTGATCGAACTGCGCATCCCGGGCGGCAAACCGGGCAAAGACGGCAGCGCCGCGCTGCAGGCGTATGCGAAAGACCTCGGCCCCGACAACCTCACCTTGATCACGCTGCCGAAGCTGGACTGGCAGAGCGCCAAGGCGTCGTGGGTGACGGCGCTGCAGCAGGCCGCCGTCTACATCGAGATACCGACGATCGAACGGGCGCAGCTGCCGGGCTGGATCGGCATGCGGCTCGCCGCGCAAGGGCAGAGCGCCGACCGCCAGAGCCTGGACTTCATCGCCGACCGCGTGGAAGGCAACCTGCTGGCCGCGCACCAGGAAATCCAGAAGCTGGGACTGCTGCACGAGCCGGGCAAGCTGGCGTTCGAGCAGGTGCACGACGCCGTGCTGAACGTGGCGCGCTACGACGTGTTCAAGCTGTCGGAGGCGATGCTGACTGGCGACGCGGCGCGCCTGGCGCGCATGCTCGACGGGCTGAAGGGGGAGGGCGAGGCGCTGCCGCTGGTGCTGTGGGCGGTGTCCGAGGAAATCCGCACGCTGCTAAAATTGAAGTCCGGGATGGCGCAGGGCCGGCCGCTCGGGGCGCTGCTGAAGGAGTACCGGATCTGGGGACCGCGCGAACGCATGATGGAACCGGCGCTGCGGCGCGTGTCGCTGCCGACCCTGGAAGCGGCGCTGCAGGAGGCGGCGCAGGTGGACAAGATGGTCAAGGGCTTGCGCGCCAAGGCGTTCGCGGGGGATGCGTGGGATGCGATGCTGCAGTTGGCGTTGCGGGTGGCGCGGTAACGCATCCGTTCATCGACACGCGGCCGTGACGAACGTAGACGCATGCACGGTGTTGGCATTCATTGGCGCCGCGTCTATTCATCGTTCACGTGTGGGCACAGGAGCGCCCACCCTACGAGGTTGTGAAAAAATCGCCATGGCTGCGTTGCCTCGTCTCGCCGTACGCTCGTACTGTCGTCGACTCGGCGCCTTGCCCTGACGTTTTTTTCACAACCTCTACCGATTCAGCTTCATCACCATTTCACCTGCTGTTTGAACGCACACGGAAACCGACACAATGGACATCACCGACTACATGCACACGCTGGGCCGCAATGCCCGGGCGGCGGCGCGGGCGATGGCGCGCGCCGATGGGGCGACGCGCAACCGTGCGCTGCTCCTGATCGCGGACGCCATCGAACGCGAGGCTGCCGCGCTATCGGCGGCCAACGGACGCGACCTCGACGCCGCCCGCGCCAGCGGACTGGCCCCGGCCCTGCTCGACCGCCTGGCGCTGTCGCCAGCGGCGATCGCCACCATGGTGGCCGGCCTGCGCCAGATCGCCGCGCTGCCGGACCCGATCGGCGAGATCTCGAACATGAAGTCGCGTCCGAGCGGCATCCAGGTCGGCCAGATGCGCGTGCCGCTGGGCGTGATCGGCATCATCTACGAAGCGCGCCCGAACGTGACCGTGGATGCGGCCGGCCTGTGCATCAAGAGCGGCAACGCGGCGATCCTGCGCGGCGGCTCGGAAGCCATCCACTGCAACCGCGCGCTGGCGCAGCTGGTCACCGAGGGCCTGGGCCAGGCCGGCCTGCCGCTGGACGCGGTGCAGGTCGTGGACACGATCGACCGCGCCGCTGTCGGCGCCTTGATCACCATGCCGCAGTACGTGGACGTGATCGTGCCGCGCGGGGGGAAAAGCCTGATCGCGCGCCTGATCGGGGAAGCGACGGTCCCGATGATCAAGCATCTGGACGGCATCTGCCACGTCTACATCGACGACAAGGCCGACCTGGCGAAGGCGCTGCCGGTCGCCTTCAACGCCAAGTGCCACCGCTACGGCACCTGCAACACGATGGAAACCCTGCTGGTGGCGCGCTCGGTGGCCCCCGCTGTGCTGCCGCAGCTGGCCGCGCTGTACCGGGAGCAGCAGGTCGAGCTGCGCGCCGACGAGGAAGCGCGCGCCATCCTGGCCGGCTACCCGCACCTTGCCGCCGCGACTGAAGAAGACTGGCGCACCGAGTACCTCGCGCCGATCCTGGCCGTGAAGGTCGTGGCGGGCATCGAGGAAGCGCTGGACCACATCGACCGCTATTCGTCGAAGCACACCGAGGCGATCGTCACCGAGGACTACAGCGCCGCGCTGCGCTTCCTGCGCGAAGTCGATTCGGCTTCGGTGATGGTGAACGCCTCGACCCGCTTCGCCGACGGCTTCGAGTACGGCCTGGGCGCCGAGATCGGCATCTCGAACGACAAGCTGCACGCGCGCGGCCCGGTCGGGCTCGAGGGGCTGACCTCGCTGAAATACGTCGTGTTCGGTCACGGCGAAGTACGCAGCTGAACGCACATCAACCACAAGGACCCGCATGCTCTACCTCTGGATCAAAGCCTTCCACATCGTCTTCGTCGCCTCCTGGTTCGCCGGCCTGTTCTACCTGCCGCGCATCTTCGTCAACCTGGCCCAGGAAAGCAACGAGGCCGCCACCGCGCGCCTGCTCGGCATGGCGCGCCGCCTGTACCGCTTCACCACCATGCTGGCCGTACCGGCGCTGGTGCTGGGCCTGTGGCTGTGGATGGGTTTCGGGATCAAGGGCGGCTGGCTGCACGCAAAACTGGCGCTGGTGATCCTGGCGATCGGCTACCATCACGCGTGTGGTTCGATCCTGAAGAAATTCGAGGCCGGCGTGAACAAGCGCAGCCACAAGTGGTTCCGCTACTTCAACGAAGTGCCGGTGATCCTGCTGCTGCTGATCGTGATCCTGGTGGTCGTGAAGCCGTTTTAATTTCGGCAGCGCGGTCATCCGTGGATGATGGTCGTGCGTTGAGCATGCTTCGCGTGCATAGTGAACGGTGGGTTCAAGAACCCACCCTAAAATTTATTGCATCACCACCGTGGCTGCAAGCGACCGGCGCTTCCAGCCACATTATTTTTCAACACCAACGGACAAAGGGTACCCCATGACCTCCTATTTTTGCCCCTGCCCACGCGGCATGGAAGCGGCGCTTGCCGAAGAACTCGCTGAAATCGCGCAAGCCCACAGCACCACGCTGAAGGTTCACAACCAGGTCCCCGGCGGCGTCCACTGCTCGGGCACGCTGGTCGACGCCTACCGCGTCAACCTGCATTCGCGCATCGCTTCGCGCGTCTTGATGCGCATGGGCCAGCGCAGCTACAACAACGAAAACGACATCTACGACCTGGTGCTGGAACAGCCCTGGGAAGACTGGTTCGGCGTCGACCACACCATCCGCGTCGATGTCACCGCCGTCAAGTCACCCTTGAAGAGCCTGGAGTTCACGACCCTGAAGATCAAGGACGCGATCTGCGACCGCTTCCGCGACCAGTTCAACAAGCGTCCCTCGGTCGACACGCGCGAGCCCGACATGCGCATCGTCGGCTTCCTCGATGCACGCAACTTCATCATCTACCTCGACACCTCGGGCGAGGCGCTGTTCAAGCGCGGCTGGCGCGAAGAGACGGGCGACGCGCCGCTGCGCGAGAACCTGGCCGCCGGCATGCTGCGCGTGGCGGGCTGGAAGCCGGGCACGCCGCTGTTCGACCCGATGTGCGGCTCCGGCACCATCCTGGTCGAGGCCGCGCAAATGGTGCAGGGCATCCCGCCCGGCGCGCGCCGCCGCTTCGCGTTTGAAAAATTCGCCGACTTCGATCGCAACGCCTGGCAAGAAATGAAGGCCGCGATCAAGGCCAATCCCCTGCCGAGCGAGCCGACCATCTTCGGCTCCGACATCTCGGGCGACATGGTCGCCATGACCCGCCACAACCTGAAGATCGCCGGCGTGCTGTTCGACGTGCCGCTCAAGCAGATCGAGGCCCAGCACGTGTCGCCGCCTGTCGAAGGCCCGGGCATCCTGCTGACCAATCCGCCGTATGGCGAACGGATCGGCGTGCGCGGCGATTCCACCGTGCCGGCCGACGAGATGGCGGTGTCGTTCTACTCCGCGCTCGGCACCACGCTCAAGCAGCGCTTCGCCGGCTGGACCGTGTTCCTGTTCACGGCCGATTTGTCGCTGCCCAAGCTGCTGCGCCTGAAGGAAGCGCGCAAGACCCCGTTCTTCAACGGCGCCCTCGAATGCCGCCTGTTCCGCTTCGATATGGTGGCCGGCTACAACCGCCGCGAGGAAGCGAAACCAAAGCAGGAACCAGGCGCTAACTAAAAACAACCATGCTGCCACCGACCGAACCCGACGAACTTCCCAAGGACCCGGTGATCCCGGTTCCGCCTCCGGAACCGCACAAGATCACCATGCTCTCGGCGGGCGGGCTGGCCGCCCTGCTGGCCGGGCTGGCGATGCTGGGGCCGTTCTCGATCGACGCCTATTTGCCGGCCTTCCCGCAGATCCAGTCGACCCTGCACGCCTCGGCGCTGGAGGTGCAGCAGACCCTGACCGCCTACATGCTGGCCTTTGCCGGCATGGTGCTCTGGCATGGCGCGCTGTCGGATGCCTTCGGGCGGCGCAACGTGATCCTGGTGGCCCTGGTGGTGTTCGCGATCGGCACCTTCGGCTGCGCGGCGGCGTCCTCGGTGCACTACCTGTGGGTGTTCCGCATCCTGCAGGGGGTGTCGGCCGGGGCCGGGGTGGTGGTGGGACGCGCCATCATCCGCGATTTGTATTCCGACACGGCGGCGGCGCGCCTGCTGTCGATGGTGACGATGATCTTCTCGATCGCCCCGGCGGTGGCGCCGGTGCTGGGCGGCTGGATCGTGGTGCTGTTCGGCTGGCGCGCGATCTTCCTGGCGCTGTGCCTGTTCACGGTGCTGCTCGGCTGGGTCTGCTGGCAGCACCTGCCCGAAACCGTGCCGAAGGAGCAGCGCCAGCCTTTCAATCCGCGCTTCCTGGCTGGCAGCTACGGCGCCATCTTCAGTTCCTTCCTGTTCCACATGAAGGCCGGGATCACGGCGCTGAACTTCGCCGGCCTGTTCCTCTACATCACGGCTTCGCCGGTGATGCTGCCGCAGCAGCTGCACCTGGGCCCGTCGGGCTTCGCCTGGCTGTTCGTGCCGACCGTGGGCGGCATCTTCCTGGGGTCGATGGCGGCCAACCGCATGGCCGGCAAGAAGACTTTCGCGCGCCAGATCTGGATCGGTTTCGGCTTCATGCTGGCCGCCGTGGCGTTCAATGTCGGCTACCACCTGTTCCTGCCGCCGGCGCTGCCATGGACCGTGCTGCCGATGTTTTTCTTTACTTTTGGTAGCTCGATCATCGCACCCGGGGCGACGCTGCTGGCGCTCGATCTGTTCCCCCATATCCGGGGTACGGTGGCGTCCTGCCAGTCGTTCGTCTCGACTTTGCTGGGCGCCATCGTGGCCGGGCTGATCGCACCGGCGCTGTCGCATTCGGTGCTGGCGCTGGCCCTGGGACAGGCCGGTTTTGCCCTGGCGGCGCTGGCGTGCTGGGTCGTCTCGCGCCAGTACCGGCGCATCAAAGCCCGCAACGGAGGCATCGCCAAATAGGCCCGAATCGATATATTTACAATTAGGCAATGAAATTGTCTTGAAATATACAATTCGTCAAAGAAAAGCTCACACTTTTAACAGAAAGTATTGTTCCCGATCAGAAATGTATATATGCTAAGCCCCTTATGCCTTCGGAGCAACACTGTGAAAAGCACCGTTTTCCGAAGATGCAAAACTGTCATGTCGTGGTAGCGCAAGGGATGGCGCGCCACCCTGAAACCTTAGTGGCGTCCTCGAGCGAGACCATGCACCAACCTGATCAGGATATTCGCAATCGCCTGCTTGTTGCCAGGCTGCCGGCGATGCCGCAGATTCTCGTCAAGCTGCTCGCCCACCTCCAGGCCGACGACCTCGGCATGCAGGAACTGGCGGCCCTGATCGCCAAGGACGCCGGCATGACCGGCAAGCTGCTCACGGTGGCCAACAGCTCGGCCTACCACCGCGCCAACCGCTCGGCCAACCTCGAGCAGTCGCTGGTGTCGCTCGGCACCGACATGATCAAGACGCTGGTCATCAGCGATTCCGTCTTCCAGACCTTCAACAACTTCCCGCATTCGGGCAGCACCGACCTGCGCGCGTTCTGGAAGAATTCGCTGGCCGCGGCCGTGATCGCGCGCGACGCGGCGCGCCGCATGGACTATCCGCACCTGGAAGAAGCCTACCTGGCCGGCCTGCTGCACAACGTCGGCCGCCTGGCGCTGCTGGCCACCGCACCCAAGGAATACGCCTTCAACTTCACCGCGCGCGACGACGAAGACCTGTGCGCGGTCGAGCAGCGCACCCTGCAGATCACCCACACCGAAGCGGGCGCCTGGCTGATCGAACGCTGGCAGCTCGATTCCTTCCTGGCCGACGCCGTGCTGTACCACCACGAATCGAGCGAGCGCCTGGAGTCGGCCCATCCCCTGATCCGCATCGTGCGCCTGGCGCATGTGCTGTCGGCCCACCCGGACGATGCCGCGGCCGTGGGCGAAGGCGCGCAGCTGTGCGGCCTGGCGCAGGGCGAGGTCGGCGAGATGCTGGCCGCCAGCGCGCGCCAGGTCGACAAGGCCGCCCTCCATCTCGGTATCGACCTGAAGGGCGCCGACGAGATCCCGGCGCCGCCGGCCCATGCGCCGCCAGCCTATGCCGCGCCCGCCGATCCGGTCCAGCAGTTGCTGTCGGACGAAGTGCGCAACCTGGTGCTGGTGTCCGAGGTCGGCCAGGCCTTTGCGCGCCAGGACGGGGAGAGCGCGCTGCTCGAATCGATGACGCGCAGCGCGCGCATCCTGTTCGACTTCGACAACACCGTGGTCCTGCTCGAGAACCCGACCGGCCAGCTGCTGGTCGGCGCGCCCGGCATCGCCACCGCGCGCATCGCGGAATTCGCGATCCCGCTGGCCAAGGGCGGCCCGATCGCCGCGGCCGCCCTGGCGCGCCGTCCGGCCTACCTGCAGCACGGCGGCGACGACCTCGGCCTGCCCGAGGAGCAGCTGCTGCGCATGCTCGGCACCGAGGGCCTGGTCTGCCTGCCGCTGGTCGCGGGCGCGCGCTGCCTCGGCGTGCTGGTGGGCGGCGTCGCGTCCTGGCAGCTGGCGGCCTGCCAGAAGCGCGAGCGCTTCCTGCAGTCCTTCGGCACGCAGGCCGCCACCGCGCTGGAAGCGGCGCTGCAGGCGCGCCTCGACACGCGGCGCCAGATCGCCAGCGTGGCCGACGACTACCGCGAAGCCTCGCGCCGCGTGCTGCACGAAGTGAACAACCCGCTCTCGATCATCAAGAACTACCTGAGTGTCCTCGACAGCAAGCTCGAACGCCACGAGCCGGTGGCGGGCGAGATGTCGGTGCTGAACGAAGAGATCGACCGCGTCGGCCAGCTGATCGGCACGCTGGCCGACATCCAGCCGCAGGACGCCGGCCCGCGCGCGCTCGACGCCGTGAAGGTGGCCGAAGACGTGGTGCGCCTGTTCCGCGCCGGCCAGTTCGTGCCGCCCAACGTGCAGATCAGCACCGCGCTGCACGACGATGCGCGCCTGGTCGAGGGCGACGCCGACACCCTCAAGCAGATCCTCGTCAACCTGGTCAAGAACGCGGTCGAAGCCCTGGCCGGCAGTGGCGGCGGGCGCATCGAGATCGCCAACCGCGGCCACGTGCACCGCGAGCGCCGCCTGTACCTGGAGCTGAGCGTGTCGGACACCGGCCCGGGCCTGGCGCCCGAGGTGATGGCGAACCTGTTCGCGGCCGTGAAGAGCACCAAGGACGGCGCCTACCGCGGCATCGGCCTGTCGATCGTGCACGGCCTGGTGAAAAAACTGAACGGCCATATCGCCTGCCGCAGCGGCAGGACCGGCACCGCATTCGAAATCCTGCTGCCGGCGTGGTCCGGCGCCAGCGCCGCGCCGGCCCTGCCTGCGCGCGCGCTGGGTTCTGTATAAGGTAAGACCAACGTGTACTCAGCCAGCGCAAGTTCAGCCATGTTCCAGGGAGCGGAGAACCAGGCCAGCTTCGAAGCTGGGGGCGAGGCCCATCCCGAACCGCGCCTGCTGCTGGTGGACGACGAGCCGCGCCTGCTCGCCTCGCTCCACGAACTGCTGCGCGACCGCGGCTACCATCTCACCACTGCCAGTTCCGGCAGCGAGGCGGTCGCCCACCTGTCGTCGCAGCGCTTCGACCTGGTACTGCTCGACCTGCGCCTGCCCGACATCGGCGGCCACGAGATCATGGACTTCATCAACGCGCGCGGCATCGAGGCCGACGTGATCGTGATGAGCGGCGAAGTCGGCATCGACGCCGCCATCGGCGCCCTCAAGCGCGGCGCCTACGACTACCTGCGCAAACCCTACGCCCGCGAAGAACTGCTGAAGACGGTCGACAATGCATTGCGCCAGCGCCGCCTGGCGAACGCGAATGCCCACATCGCCAACCAGCTGGAAAACTCGGAGAAGATGTACCGCTACCTGGTCGACAGCTCGCCCGACATCATCTACACGCTGAACCACGAAGGACGCTTCACTTTCGTGAATGACCGCGCGTACCAGCTGCTCGGTTTTTCGCGCGATGAACTGATCGGCAAGCACTATTCGATCCTGGTGCACGACGAGGACCTGGAACGCGCGCGCTACGTGTTCAACGAGCGCCGCGTCGACGAACGCGCCTCGCGCAACGTCGAGCTGCGCCTGAAGTGCCGCGGCGCCACGGGCAAACTCAGTAATGCCGGCGAGCGCACCTTCAACAACACCCTGATGACGATCTCGCTGAACTCGATCGGCATGCACGTGCCCGACCAGGACGTGAAGAAGCTCGAGTTCTTCGGCACCTACGGCGTGGCGCGCGACATCACCGACCGCAAGCGCGCCGAAGAGGTGATCTCCTACCAGGCCTACCACGACATCCTGACCGACCTGCCGAACCGCATCCTGTTCAAGGACCGCCTGGGCCTGGCCGTGATCCAGGCCAAGCGCAAGCAGACCGAGCTCGCGGTGATGTTCATCGACCTCGACCGCTTCAAGCTGGTCAACGACACGCTCGGCCACGTGAAGGGCGACGAGCTGCTGCAGCAGGTCGCCGTACGCCTGAAGGAATGCCTGCGCAAGGGCGACACCCTGGCGCGCCAGGGCGGCGACGAATTCACCATCGTGCTGCCGGAACTGCGCGACCGCGACGACGCGCGCATGGTCGCCGACAAATTCCTGGAAAGCCTGCACCGTCCCTTCGACCTCGATGGCCACGAAGTCCACATCTCGGCCTCGATCGGCATCGCCATCTACCCGGGCGACGGCGAATCGATCGACGAGCTGCTGCGCCACGCCGACATCGCGATGTACCAGGTCAAGGCGCTGGGCAAGAACGGCCACAGCTTCTACCATGACTCGATGCTCGACGTGTCGCACCAGAAGATCGCGCTGGAACAGGCGCTGCGGCGCGCGCTCGAACACAACGAGCTGGAGATGTACTACCAGCCCCAGCTCGACGCCGCCAGCGGCCGCATCGTCGGCGCCGAGGCCCTGATGCGCTGGAACCACCCGACCCGCGGCCTGCTGTCGGCCGGCGAATTTTTACCTTTCGCCGAAGAGAACGGCCTGATGCTGCCGATCTCGGACTGGATGATCGGCGCCCTGTGCCGCGACATGCTGCAGTGGAACCACGCCATCGGCGCGGCCGCCAGCCAGGCGGTAAGGCTGTCGCTGAACCTGTCGCCGCAATACCTGGACCGCGGCGACTTCTTCGAGAAGATGCGCGGCGCCCTGGTGCGCTACGGGATCTCGCCGAGCCAGATCGAGGTCGAGATCACCGAGAACATCTGCATCCGCAATCCGCAGTACGCGATCGAACAGCTGAACAAGCTGTGCCAGCTGGGCGTGTCGGTGGCGATCGACGACTTCGGCACCGGCTACTCCTCGCTGTCCTACCTGCACCGCTTCCCGATCCACACGATGAAGATCGACCAGTCCTTCGTCAAGGAGATCCACGACGAGAACGGGCACTACCCGGTGATCCTGGCGATCATCTCGATCGCGCGCGGACTCGGGCTGCACCTGATCGCCGAAGGCGTCGAGACCGAGGTGCAGGCCAACTACCTGAAGGCGAACGGCTGCGCGACCATGCAGGGCTACCTGTTCTTCCGCCCGATCGCGCTGTCGAACTTCATCGGCGTGCTGCGCGGGCAGGTGGTGAATGGCAGCGCGGCGAATGGCGGCACGGTCCCTGCAGCCGCGCTGCGCTGAGCGCCGCTCCCCCATGCCCCCGATGGACGCCGCCACCGCCAATCCCCCGCGCCAGGAACGCCATACGGCCGAATTCCTGCGCGTGAAGGGGCTGGCCGAGCGCGGCGTCGCCAGCGCCCAGCACAGCCTGGGCTTCATGTACGTGAACGGCCAGGGCGTGCCGCAGGACTACGCGATGGCCGTGGGCTGGTACCGCATGGCCGCCGCCGCCGGCCTGGAACAGGCCCAGTACAACCTCGGCGTGATGTACCAGAAGGGCCAGGGCGTGCCCCAGGACCATGCGCAGGCGCTGCACTGGTACGGCTGCGCGGCCGAGCAGGGCTACGCGCCGGCCCAGTACAACCTGGGCTGGCTGCACGCCAAGGGACTCGGCACCGCGGTCGACGTGCACCTGGCCCTGCACTGGTTCCGCCGGGCCGCGGAGCAGGGCGAGGCCGGGGCCCAGCACAACCTGGGCCTGATGTACGAGGGCGGCAAGGGCATTGTCCAGGACCAGGAGGCGGCGTCGAGCTGGTACCGGCGCGCGGCCGAAGGCGGCTATGCGCGCGCCCAGTTCGCGCTGGCGCTGCGCTACGACAGCGGGCAAGGCGTGGCGCGCGACGCCGCCCAGGCGCTGGCCTGGCTGCGCCGCGCCGCCGAGCAGGGCCACGCGCCGGCCCAGTTCAACCTCGGCCTGCGCTACGACAAGGGCCAGGACGTGGCGCAGGACAGCACCCAGGCCGTGGCCTGGTACACGCGCGCCGCCGAACAAGGCCACCTGAGCTCCCAGTTCAACCTGGCCCTGGTCTACGACAGCGGCCACGGCGTGCCGCGCGACGAAGAAGCGGCGCACAAGTGGTACGCGCGCGCGGCCGAGGGCGGCCATGCCGGCGCCCAGGACAACCTCGGCCTGCGCTACGAACACGGCCAGGGCGTGGCGCGCGACGTGGGCCTGGCCGCGCACTGGTACCGCAAGGCCGGCGAGCAGGGCCTGCCGGCCGCGCAATACCATCTCGGCCAGCTGTTCGATGCCGGGCAGGGCGTGGAACGCGACCCGGCGCAGGCCGCCGCCTGGTTCCTGAAAGCCGCCGAGCAGGGCCACCTGCGCGCCCAGTTCGACCTCGGCCTGCGCTTCGAGGCCGGCAACGGCGTGCCGCGCGACGCGGCCCAGGCGCTGGCCTGGTACCGGCGCGCCGCCGCCCAGGGCTATGCGCCGGCCCAGCACATGGTCGGCATCCTGCTCGACCGCGAAGAGCGCGGCGATCCGCGTGAAGCGGCCGACTGGTACCGCAAGGCGGCCGAGCAGGGCCACGCGCTGGCCCAGTTCGCGCTGGCGCTGCGCTACGACAGCGCCCACGGCGTCGAGCGCGACTACGAGGCCGCCCACTTCTGGTACCTGTGCGCCGCCCGCCAGGGCCATGCGCGCGCCCAGTTCAACCTCGGCGTGATGGCGGCCGCCGGCCAGGGCACCGAGCGCGACCCGGTCCAGGCCTACGGCTGGCTGCACCGTGCGGCGGCGGGCGGCATGCCGGCGGCCACGCCCTACCTGAAACGCATCGCCGCGCGCATGGCGCCGCTGCAGCTGGCGCAGGCGCAGGTGTCGGTCGAAAGCGTGTAAGGCGCATCCGGTGCGGTCCCAACGGTCTTGCGGCCGGCGGCCCTGAAACCGAAGCGCCCACGCGGAACGATGCATGGTGACGGCGCTGTTCCATCGCGATATGGGCACTGCGCGAACGTATCCAGGTAAATAGCCGCGCCTTCTTAACCAGCCTGTTGTTCCCGCACCTCATGCGCGCGCCATGCCTGGCGCAGCTGGTATATACTGTACATCCATACAGCTCCACCTTCTACGATGGAACTTACCGACAAGCTAGAAATCCTGGCCGACGCCGCCAAGTACGACGCTTCCTGCGCCAGCAGCGGGGCGCCGAAACGCGCTTCCGACGGCAGCGACGGCGGCATAGGCGCCACCACGGGCATGGGCATTTGCCACAGCTACACGCCCGATGGCCGCTGCGTCTCGCTGCTGAAAATCCTGCTCACCAACTTCTGCGTCTACGATTGCCAGTACTGCGTCAACCGGCGCAGCTCGAACGTGCCGCGCGCCCGCTTCTCGGTCGAGGAAGTAGTCAAGCTCACGCACGATTTTTACCTGCGCAACTACATCGACGGCCTGTTCCTCAGCTCGGGCATCATCCAGTCCAGCGACTACACGATGGAGCAGCTGGTCGAGGTGGCACGCCAGCTGCGCGAAGTGCACAAGTTCCGCGGCTATATCCACCTCAAAACCATCCCCGACGCCGACCCGGCCCTGATCGCCAAGGCCGGCCGCTATGCCGACCGCCTGTCGGTGAACATCGAGCTGCCCACGCACGACAGCGTCACCCGCCTGGCGCCGGAAAAGAACGTCCACACCATCAAGCTGGCGATGGGTTCGATCCGCCGCAAGCTCGACGAAAAGGCCGAGGAACCAAAGGCGCCCGCCTTTGCGCCGGCCGGGCAGAGTACGCAGATGATCGTCGGCGCCGATGCCAGCGACGACCACACCATCCTGAACACGGCCGAGACCCTGTACGGCAGCTATAAACTCAAGCGCGTGTACTACTCGGCCTTCAGCCCGATCCCGCAGAGCCCGAAGAGCGTGCCGCTGGCGCCGCCGCCGCTGCTGCGCGAGCACCGCCTCTACCAGGCCGACTTTTTGCTGCGCGGCTACGGCTTCACGGCCGGCGAACTGATGCCGGAAGCGGGCAACCTGGCGCTCGACGTCGACCCCAAGCTGGCCTGGGCGCTGTCGAACCGCGACCACTTCCCGATGGACCTGAACCGCGCCGAAGCCGAAATGATCGCGCGCATTCCCGGCATCGGCCTGCGCAACGCCAAGCGCATCGTCGAGCTGCGCCGGGTGCGCCAGGTGCGCTGGGAAGATTTGTCGCGCCTGCGCTGCAGCATGAAGAAGGTGGCGCCCTTCGTCATCACGGCCGACTACAAGCCGGCCCAGGGGCAATCGAGTTCCCACCTGCTGCGGCGCCACCTGGCCGACTCGTCCCAGCAGATGAATTTGTGGCCGGAATTGCAGGCGGCATGAGCGCGGCCGCAGCGGCGTCGGCAGTTGCGGCCAGCCAGCCGCTGCTGGTGGCCAGCTTCGCCGAATGGCGCGAAGCGGCGCGCGACCTGCTGGTCCATGCCGTGCCGCCCGAACTCGTTACCTGGAGCCAGCCCGGCGCCACCGACCTGTTCTCGGGTGCGCCGGCGCCGGCCGAGCCTGCGCATCATCCCGCCATCAAGCTGGACCAGACCCGCCCCGCGCCGCATGTGCCGCGCTCGCTGATGGACATGCTGCAGACCGCCGCCTGCTGCCGCATGCCTGATCGCTGGGCCTTCCTGTACCGCGTGATCTGGCGCTGGAGCGCGGGCGAGCACGACGTGCAGTCCGCCGCCGATGCCGACGGCGCGCGCCTGCACTCGATGGTGAAGGCGGTGCACCGCGAGGAGCACGACATGCATGCCTATATCCGTTTCCGCGAACGTCCCGAAGCCGCCGGGCCGCCGCGCTTCGTCGCCTGGTTCGAGCCGCGCCACGACGTGCTGCCGCAGGTGGCGGAACATTTCGTCAGCCGCATGGGCAAGGTCAGCTGGATGATCGCCACGCCCGACGCCAGCGTGCTGTGGGACGGCGCCACCCTGCACAACACCGGCCCGCTGATGAACAGCGCGGCCGATCTCGACGACGCCGGCGAGGCGCTCTGGCTCACCTATTACCGCAGCATCTTCAACCCGGCGCGCCTGAATACCCAGGTCATGCAAAGCCATATTCCCTCGCGCTTCTGGAAGAACTTGCCCGAAGGCGCGATCGTGCCGCAGATGGTCACCAATGCCGCACTCGGCGAACGCCGCACCGGCCAGGCCCAGGCGGTCGGCCGCAAGAGCGGCGCCACCATCCCGATCGCCCCCGCCGACGCCCAGCCCGATCGCCAGCAGCCCTCGAAACTCGACGAATGCCGGCGCTGCGCGCTGTGGCAGTACGCCACCCAAGCCGTGCCCGGAGAAGGCCCGGCGCACTCCGCGATCATGCTGGTCGGCGAACAGCCGGGCGACCAGGAAGACCTGGCCGGCCACGCCTTTGTCGGGCCGGCCGGCAAGCTGCTCGACCAGGTCTTCGGTGCGGCCGGCCTGGCGCGGCGCGAGGTCTATCTCACGAATGCCGTCAAGCACTTCAAATGGGAACCGCGCGGCAAGCGCCGCCTGCACAAGACCCCGGCCCAGCGCGAGGTCGAGGCATGCCACTACTGGCTGGAAAAGGAATTGGCGGCGGTGAAGCCGAAAGTGATCGTGGCGCTCGGCAGCACGGCGCTGAAGTCGGTGCTGGGCAGCGGCAACGTGACGCTGAAGGACACCCTCGGCAAGCCGATCCGCCACGATGGGCGCTGGGTGGTCACCGTCTACCACCCCTCGTACATCCTGCGCGTGCCTGACGAGAACGCCAAGCAGCAGGCGTTCAAGGTGATGGTCGATGGCTTGAAGCTGGCGCAGGAACTGCTGGAGCGGCCGCCGGAAGCTCCGCCGGCGTGACGAGGGCGGCGCACCGCGCCCGTTTTTCCATCACGAACGCCGAGGCGGGCGTAGGGCGTCCTACGGCCCCACCGCCACATCGAACCGCACCAGATCCCCCGCGCCGACCTGCTTCGCCGCCGAGGCCGGCTCGATCTTCCCGATCGCAAACCCTGGCTGCACCTGCACGATCGACACCGTGCCGAGCGGCGCTTCCACCGTCCCCAGCGGCGCCAGCGGATCGCTGCCGTACACCTGCTGGCGCGCGTCCAGGCGGTACAGCACCAGCTGGTCGCCCGGCGTCACCGACGAGGTGCTGCCGGCGTCGATGAAGATCCGCTCGCCCTGCACCTGCACCACCTTGGCCATGAAGGGCAGGGGTGCGATGTCCTGGGCGATCTGCGCAATGCCTTCGTCGAGCGCGCGCAGGATGGCGCCGCCGAACGGCGTGGCCGCGAAGCTGGCGCTGCCGAAGGGCTTGTCGCGCCCGATGCGGCGTTCGCCCACGCCCTCGGCCACCACGCTGCGGCGCGCGACCAGCGCCCCGGTCAGGCCGTCGTGCACATAGAAAGCGATCTCGATGCGGCGCGCATCCTTCTTGACCAGGCCGTAATAGGCCGGCTTGCCGAAGTTGCTGGCGTCGACGATCTCGCCCGAGATCACGAACTGGCTCTCGTACATGGCGGCGAGGCGGCGCACCGCGGCGGTATCGGCGGCCGGACCAACCGCGCCAGGAGAGATCACGTAAGGGCTGTCCTTGCCGAGGAACTGGCCGCCCTCGCTCATGCGGCGCAGCAGCTCCTGGGGCAGGCGGGTGGCGATGTTGTCGATGTCGTCGAGCTGGGGCGAGCTGCGCACGTGGAAGGGCGTGACGACGATTTTTTTACGGTAGGCGAGGTTGACGTTGCCGCGCGGGCGCGCTTGCTCTTCCTTGACGGCCACGCGCACGTGCAGCAGCTGGCCGGTCTGCCATTCGCGCACGACGGTGTAGTTGTCGAATTCCGCGGCGGGCTGGACGCGGCTGCTTTCCAGGGTCTTGCCGGATGGCTTGGCGCCGCCGCCGGCGGCGACATTCACGCGCGCCCCGCTGCGCAGGCCCAGCTGTTCGAGCGCGTCGCGGATCGCCAGCTGGCGCGCACGCGCGGCGCCGCCTTCGTCGATCAGGGCCACGCCCTCGGCTTCGGCCGGGGCGGCCTGGACGGGGGCGTTGAAGGCCAGCAGTAGCGCCAGCAAGGCGCCCCTGCCCAAGCGAATTGCCTTGGCTAGCTTATTGCTGCGCATGGTAAAACGACGCGCCGTAGGCAGCGCCGGGACCGGCGTTCCCCACCATGGTACGGACGTTCTTGGCCATTGCTGGCTGGGCGGAAGCCTGGGCGGTGTCCGGGGCCTGGAACTGCGGTGCATTGGTATCGAAATCCATCTCCACGGTGGTCTCGTAGCTGCCGTCGTCGCGCTGGGCGACATTGCTCACGCGCGCGCCACGGATGAAAGCGTCAATATACACCTTGAAACTGTCATCCTTCAGGGCCAGCGAGCCAACCGTGCTGCCGCCTTCGACGCGCACGCCGTACACCTGCTCGGCCATGGCGCGGTAGGCATCCAGGCGCGCGGCGCGCATCGCCAGCAGTTTGCGCTGGGCCGGCGAGATGCGGTCGCACTCGCCCTGGCACAGGGCGGTGTTGACCGCGCCGTAGCCGGTGGCGGTGAGGACGACGATGGCGGGCGCGGCATGCGCGCGCTGCGCCGGCTGGGAGGGCATGCGCACGGTGCCGCATGCGGTCAGCAGCGTGGAGGCGGCAAGGGCGAGAGCAACGACGAGTTTCATGAATGGTCCGGTAGAGTGTTCGATGCGCTTCGAGCGCGTGTCTCCATGGATAACGGACGCGCTCGCCGTATCTTGATGGCTTGCGGAAATATTTGTAGCAAAATGTCGGAAAGAGGCGCGCAAAGTGATGCATATGGCAATTCTCTGAGCAGGCTGATATCAAAACAGATATCACCTATGCATATGCTTCTTGTAACATTTTGTTTCTTGCTTATATACTTTATTGGCATGACAATACTTTTAATCAACTTTTTTGAGGGATGTCATGTTCAAACGCGCCTTGCCCGTCCTGACCCTGTGGATCCTGAGCTTGCCTGCGCTGGCGCAGACTGCGCAGACCGCACCGACGGCTGAGCCAGCCGCCGCGCAGCCAGCCGGCCAGGCGTCCTCTGCGGCGCCCGAGGGCGAAGCTGGCGAGCCCTTGCCGCAAACCGTGCTGGTCTCCGGCCAGCGTCCTGGTCCGGGGCTGTGGAAGGTGTCGAAAGGCGACCACGTGATGTGGGTATTCGGCGCCTACGATGCGCTGCCCAAAACCATCGAATGGCGCTCCCGTGATGCCGAGCGCAAGATCGCGCAGTCGCAGGAATACCTGGGCACGCCCGACACCAATATCGGCGTCGGCTGGGGCGGCGTGACCGCCTTGCCTTTCCTGATCGGCTTCAAGAAGAATCCCGACGGCGTCACGCTCAAGGATGTGCTGCCGCCCGAGCTCTATGCGCGCTGGACGCCCCTGAAACAGCAATACTTCCCCAACGACGACGGCATCGAACGCGAGCGCCCGGTGTTCGTGGCCCAGGAACTGTATCGCCGTGCCATGGTCGAGGCCGGCCTGGCGAGGGGAACCGATCCGCGCCAGGTACTCGGCAAGCTCGCCGAGAAGCACAAGGTCAAGTACACCACGACCGCGGTCCATATCAAGATCGCGGAGCCGGTCAAGGCCGTGCGCGAATTCAAGAAGACCGTCATGCAAGACGTGCCTTGCCTGGCTGCCACCATGAACAGCCTGCAAACCGACATCGCCGCCATTCGTACCAGGGCGAATGCCTGGGCCGTCGGCGAGCTCGACGCCATCGAAAAACTGAACTTCGACGAGCGCGAGACGGCCTGCAACAACGCATTCCTGAGCAGCGCCATCACCAAACTGCAACCGGAAATCCTCACGATGAAGCAACGTGCCATGGACAACTGGATGGCCGCGGCCGAGAAAGCGCTGGAAAACAATACCACCACCTTTGCCGTGCTGCGCATGCGCGAAGTGCTGTCGCCGGAGGGCGCGCTGGCGAAGCTCAAAGCCAAAGGCTATACGGTGGAAAAGCCGAACTGAGCGCCAACAGGGTCAAGAGGCGAGGCGGGTTGGCCGTGTGGCCTCCCGGCCTCGCGCACGCCTGCCGTACACTGAAATTATTGCTATTGCGATATGATTGCTGTCGGTGCGACATGGTTTCGTAATGGACGAAGCCGATGCGTCCATCGCAACCACCCAGTGTAAAAGGCCAGAGCATGAATTTATCCCGTGTAGCCGAGAAAATCTCGGAGTACGCGCGCGCGGAAATGTACGCGCTGTCGTCGATCCGCAAGCTGTCGGACATGCACCTGATCTGGGGCCCGCTCCACGCCCGCCGCGCCTACAGCATCGGCCCCAAGGACTTTTCGCTGTACCGCCTCGCCAGTACGCCGAAGCACGCCTGGTCCGATTACCTGATGAACGAGCCGCTGAAGGCGAAGTATGCGGCCGTTACCCCCACGGAAGCGCGCGTGATCGCCGACGACAAGTCGCGCTTCTTCGAGCACTGCCATGCCCACGGCATCCGCACCATTCCCATCCTGGCCCTGGTCACGGACCAGCCTGCGAGCGGCGGCATCATCCCGCACCTCCATTCGGCCGAGGAACTGGCGCGCGTGCTGGTGCCAGGCGAGTATTTCTTCAAGCCGAGCAACGGTTCGCATGGAAATGGCACCTTCTCGCTGCGGGTGGAGGGCGCGACCCTGCACTGGTCTGGCCGCAGCGGCTCATTCGATGCATTCTTCCAGCATTGCCAGGCCGCGCTGCAATTCACGCGCGCGCTGATCGTCCAGCCGAAGATGGTCAACCACCAGACCATCCGCAACATCACCCAGGCCAGGGGCCTGTCCACGGTGCGCATCGTGACGGTGCGCAAAGGGAGCGAGATCAAGGTCATCGGCTCTTGCCTGCGCATCATCGTCGGCGACAGCGAGACCGACAATTTCACCCACGGGTCGAGCGGCAACCTGGTCGGCGCCATCGATTCCGACACCGGCGAACTGATCGGCGTGCGCGGCTCGCTGTCGCGCACCTGGCCGAAGATGACCGACGTGCTGGCCCACCCGCGCACCGGCAAGACCATCGTCGGCGTGCGGCTGCCTTACTGGCAGGAAGTGGTGGACCTGGTGACGGCGGCGCATCACTCGATCGACAGCCTGTACACCGTGGGCTGGGACGTGGCGATTACCGACAATGGCCCGGTGATCGTCGAAGCCAACTGGCGCTACGACATCGATATCCTGCAGGTGGCGTACAAGAAGGGCTATCGCAAGGTGATCGCGGACAACATGACGTTCTGAGGTTTTGCCTGCAAAGTTGTCAACGCGCTGCAAACGCGCGTAGAATGCTGGCAACGCGGGTGTAGTTCAATGGTAGAACGGCAGCTTCCCAAGCTTCATACGAGGGTTCGATTCCCTTCACCCGCTCCATTACCGCTGCATTACCGCTCCCTGCTTCATCACCGCGCCGCTTTCTGGCGCAGCCAATCCGTACTGCGATGCACCCCGCTATGCGCCGGGCCGAAGAACGGCCGCGCCGGCTTGTTCGCGGCCAGCAGGCCCTGCAGCGTGCAGGCATGCCGCGCCAGCGCCATGCCGGAGGCCGCTGAGCTGCGCTCGGCGTCGACCCCGACGAAACGGATCCGCGCATGGCTGCCGGCGATGGCTGGCATGCGCCTTTGACGCGGCGCGAGGAGGCTCGCTTGCACCACGGCTGGGCCGGCCACAACACCCGTGCTGGCGGATGGTGCGGTTCCCTTGAAACGTATCCTGAGCATCAGCGACTGCGGAACGGACGGCGATGTGGTGTGCATGCGAAAGCCTTGATCGGTAAGCTGGGCCAGGCCCAAGGATTGTGTTTTTTGTATTCTAGTGGAGCTGCCAGCAAGAGGCCGCCCCGCACAACCCAAGCGTGCGCCCCTTGAGCGCGCCGGGGAAGTGTGATGACATGGCGGCTCTGCTGGTCCATACCGATCTTGCCGGAGCCGCGCATGTCGATGCCATACCAAGAACGCAGGCGCATACTGCAAGCCATGCTTGCCGCCGGCGGCTGGGCGCTCTTGCCGCCAGCTTCCGCCCAGCCGGCACCGCAGCCGGCTCTCATCACGCGTCCGATCCCCTCGTCCGGCGAACAGCTCCCCGTCGTCGGCCTCGGCAGCTGGATCACCTTCAACGTCGGCAACGATGCCCAGGCGCGCGCCGCCTGCGCCGAGGTGGCCAAGGCCTTTTTCGCCGGCGGCGGGCGCCTGGTCGATTCCTCCCCCATGTACGGCTCGGCGCAGGCGGTGATCGGCGATGTGCTGGCGCGCCTGAAGCATCCGCCAGCCCTGTTCGCCGCCGACAAGGTCTGGACCGGTAGCGGCGGCGCGGCGCAGATCGAGGCCTCGCGCAAGCTGTGGGGCATCCCGCGCTTCGACCTGCTGCAGGTGCATAACCTGCTGGCCGTCGACGCCCACCTGCCGCTGCTGCTGCGCATGAAGGCGACCGGGCGCCTGCGCTACGCCGGCATCACGACCTCGGAAGGGCGGCGCCATGGCGACATCGTCAGGCTGATGGAAACCCAGCCGCTCGATTTCGTGCAGGTCACTTACAACGTCCTCGACCGGGAAGTGGAAAACCGCATCCTGCCGCTGGCGCGCGCGCGCCGCATCGCCGTGATCGTCAACCGGCCTTTCCGCCAGGGCGAACTCACGCAAACCCTGGCCGGCAAGCCCTTGCCGGGCTGGGCGGCGGAGATCGGCTGCACCAGCTGGGCCCAGGTCCTGTTGAAATTCATCGTCTCGCACCCCGACGTCACCTGCGCGATTCCCGCCACCTCGAACCCGCGCCACGCGGCGGAGAACATGCTGGCCGCGCGCGGGCCGCTGCCGGACGAAGACCTGCGCCGCCGCATCGTGGCCGACGTGAAGAAGCTGGCCTGAAGGAACGACATGAGCGAATGGTGGACCTACACCCTGTCGGATCTGCTGATGTTCTCGCGGCCCACCTATTTCCGCCTGTTCGCCCTGCTCAACGAGGCGGTGTGGCCGGCGCAGCTGGTCGCGGTGCTGGTCGGGCTGGCGCTGGTCGCCGCCATCCTGCGCGGCGCGGGCAAGGCGGGGCGCCTGGCGGCGGCGCTGCTGGCGATCTGCTGGCTGTGGGTGGCCTGGACCTACCACGCCCAGCGCTACGCCGCCATCAACCTGGCCGGGCCGTATTTCGCGATGGCCTTTGCGCTGCAAACCGTGCTGCTGTGCTGGCTGGCCACGCGCCGCCGTGCGCCGGCGATCGCGTCCTGGCGCGGTCCGCTGGGCGGCCTGGCCTTGGCCCTGGTGCTGGCGGGCCTGCTGCTGTATCCACTGCTGGCCGCCGTCGATGGCCGCCCCTGGCAGCAGGCCGAAGTGTTCGGCATCGCCCCCGACCCCACCGTTGCCGCCACGCTCGGCATGCTGCTGCTGTGGCGCGCGCAATGGTTCTTGTGGATCGTCCCGCTGCTGTGGTGCGCGGCCAGCGGCGCCACGCTGATGGAGCTGCGCGCGGCGCAAGCCTGGGCCTTGCCGGCGCTGGGCTTGCTGGCGCTGGCGGCGATGCTGGTGGCGCGCCTGCGCATGCGGCCGCTGCCGCGCCAGCACCCGTCCTCTACTGGCTGAGCAGGCTGCCGGTGCGGAAGCCCGTATCGCCGGCGATCTTGCAAACATGCATGCCGCGCAGCAGGTGGCGATGCGAGGTGCTGGCGAAGAACACGCCGGCGCGCGTCGGCTTCACCGGCGTCACCTTGCCGGTGACTGGATTGACGATCTCGGCCACGGTCTCCTCGGCCTGCACCCGGTCGCCCAGTTTTTTCAGGAACACCAGCACGCCGGAATGCGGCGCGGCCAGCGGTTCCACGGCATCGAGCGGGGTCGGCTGGCACAGCGCTTCCGGCATTGGATCGAGCGGCATGTCGAGCACGCCGGCGCGCGCCAGGTATTGCAGCAAGGCGTGGGCATCGGGCTGGGCCAGGTCGTAGCGCACGTCGTTTTCGCCGCGCAGTTCGACGGTGATCGCCACGCAGGCCGGCGGAATCGCCACCTCCGGCCCGAAGTGCTCGGCCAGGTCCCACCACAGGCGGCTGCAGGCTTCGTCAAACGGCTCGCCGCCCGACTCGCGCGCCAGCAGCACCGCATGGGCGCCCATCAGCGCGGCCAGCGGCTGGGCGGCCTCGGCCAGCGGCTCGCCGGCATACATGTGCAGCACCGATTCGTTATCGCAATGCAGGTCGAGCATGATGTCGGCGTCGATCGCCATCGACAGCAAGGCTTTCTTCAGCACGCCGCCCGCGGTGGACGGCGCCCACTCGGCCAGCGAACTGCGCGCGTGGTCGCGGATCAGGGCGACGTTGGCCTCGGCGTCCTGGCCCAGCTTGCCTTCCAGCGATTGCTTGAGGTCTTGCGCCACGTGTTTGTAGGCGCGGTTGAAATTGACGCCGGTCGACAGATCGTAGCGGCCGAAGGGCGTGCCGTGGATGGTCTGCGACAGGCCAATCGGGTTCGCCGCCGGCACCAGGATGATTTCTCCCTTGATGCGGCCCTCGGTTTCCAGGCGATCGAGTTCCTGGCGCAGGAAGTGGGCGACCAGCATCGCCGGCACTTCATCGGCATGCAGCGACGCCTGGATATACACCTTCTTGCCGGCGCCGGGCTGGCCGTAGTGGAAGGAGGTGAGCTGGAAAGTGGCGACGTTGTCTTCGATCGCGATCGGGTGTTTGGTCGACTGCATCATGGCCTCGGCGGCTGCTGAAAGGAAAGCCTATTATCGCGCAAATTGTCTTTATGACCACACTCTAATGCGGCGCAGCAACGGCTGTGTGGCATGGTTGCAGCGGTAATGATGCGGGTAGGGTAGGCTATAATGTCCGCCGTTCTGTCCTCTTGTTCCGTCCTACTACCCCAGATTCCCATGTCCGAAGAAAAGCCAAGCAACGGCCCCGCCCGTACGATGCTGTACGACCCTACCGAACACCGCATCCGCAGTTTCGTCACGCGCGCCGGCAGGCTGTCGACGGGGCAGGCGCGCGCCTTCGAGGAATTCGGGCCGCAATTCCTGGTCGAGTACAAGAAGGAGCTGCTCGACTACGCAGGCGCGTTTGGGCGCAAGGCGCCGACGATCCTCGAGATCGGCTTCGGCATGGGCGACACCACGGCCCACATTGCGCGCCTGATGCCGGAAAAGGATTTTATTGGCGTCGAAGTGCACACGCCGGGCGTGGGCAGCCTGCTCAAGCAGATCGGCGAGCAGTCGATCACCAACCTGCGCCTGGTCCAGCACGATGTGTTCGAAGTGCTGAACCACATGATTCCGGACGCTTCGCTGGCCGGCGTGCACGTGTTCTTCCCCGACCCCTGGCACAAGGCGCGCCACAACAAGCGCCGCCTGATCCAGGCGCCGTTCGTCAAGCTGCTGTGCCAGAAGCTGGAAACCGGCGGATATCTGCACCTGGCGACCGACTGGGAAGACTACGCGGTGCAGATGCTGGAAGTGCTGGGCGCGGAAGAGATGCTGGCGAATACCGCCGAAGGCTATGCGCCGCAGCCGGCCTACCGGCCGCTGACCAAGTTCGAAAACCGTGGCCTGAAACTCGGGCACGGGGTGTGGGACCTGGTGTTCACCAAGAAGTGATTTAGACAAGCTGCTGGCATGGTTGGCCGTAGCGACCGTTGGGTGGGCGCGGGGCGCCGACCCAACGCTAGCAAGCTGTTCGATGCCGGAGTTCGCAACAGCGATCATCCGTACACCTGGCCCGGACCACCCTACTTGCGTGGCCGCCGCGCATACATCCCGAAGCACACGATGATGGCGTAGCAGACCGCCGGCACGGCCAGCGCCATCTTCAGGCCCACGGCATCGGCCACGTGCCCGGTCAGCAGGGGCACGATCGCGCCGCCGACGATCGCCATGCAGATCACGCCCGAGCCTTCCGCCGCACGTTCCCCCAGGCCTTCGCACGCCAGCGAGAAGATGGTCGGGAACATGATCGAATTGAACAGCCCCACCGCCAGCAGCGACCAGCCCGACACCGCGCCGCTGCTGTTGGCCGACACCAGCAGCAGCAGGATCGTCATGCTCGCCGCGCAGGCCAGCACTTTACCGGGCGAGAACATGCGCAGCAGGGCCGCGCCGATGAAACGGCCGACCATCGCGCCGCCCCAGTAATACATCACGTGCTTGCCCGCGGCTTCGCCATCGAGCCCCAGCACGTTCGCTTCCATCAGGTAGTTCACGATCACCGAACCGACCGCCACTTCCGCGCCCACGTACAGGAAGATGCAGGCCGCGCCGAAGGCGAAGCGCGGCTGGCGCAGCAGCTCGAAGGCCTTCATCATGCTGACGTGCGGCGCCGGCGACTCGACCAGCTTGGTGCGGTTGTACCAGACCAGGGCCGCCACGAGCACCAGCGCCACGGCCAGGCCGATATAGGTCTGCACCACGACCCGCGTTTCCTCGGCGCGGTAGGCGTCGAGCGCCGCGCCACTGAGCGACGAGGCATCCACGCTCGCCAGCGAACCGAGGATCAGGATCGCGCCCACATACGGGAAGACGGTCGTGCCGAGCGAATTGAAGGCCTGGGCAAAGGTCAGGCGGCTGTGCGCCGTCTGCGGGGCGCCCAGCAGGGAGATCAGGGGATTGGCCACCACCTGCACGATGGTGATGCCGGAGGCCAGCACGAACAGCGCGACCAGGAAGGTGGCGAACACGCCCGAGGACGAGGCCGGGATGAACAGCAGGCAGCCCGCCGTCATGGTCAGCAGGCCCACCACGGCGGTGCGCATGTAGCCGACGCGGCGCACGATGGCGGCGGCCGGGATCGAGACGATGAAGTAGGCGGCGAAGAAGGCCGACTGCACCAGCATCGCCTGCGCGTAGGTCAGCGTGAACAGGTCCTTCAGCTTGGGGATGATGACGTCGTTCAGGCTGGTGATGCCGCCGAAAATGAAGAACAGCGCAAAGACGAAGGTCTGCAGGCTGGCGGCATTCGCCGGTACGGCATGGGCAGCAGAAGAAGAGGAGGTCGCGGTAGAGGATTCGATGTGCATGGTGTGAAGAGGAATCGTGCCGCGCCAACAACGGCTACAGCATCTCGTTGATGATACCGACAATGTCGTCGCCGTAGGAAACCAGTTTTTTCTCGCCGACGCCGGACACGCCGCGCAGTTCCTGCAGCGAGGCCGGCTTGACCTTGGCGATCTCGCGCAGGGTCGCATCCTGGAACACCACATACGCCGGCACGCCGTGCTCGCGCGCCGCGCCCATGCGCCAGGAACGCAGGCGCTCGAAAATCGCCTGCTCGGGCTTCGACAGTTCCAGCTCCTCGTACCCCTTCGAGGACGCGAAGCTGCGCTTCGGCTTGACCGGCTTCTGGTACTGGCGCAGCTGCACCTTCTGCCCGCCCTTGAGCACCGGGCGGGCGGCATCGGTGAGCTTCAGCGAGCTGTAGGCGTCGTGGTCGACCGTCAGCAGGCCGAGCGCGATGGTCTGGCGCACGATGGCGCGCCATTCCTGCTCGCTGCGGTCGTTGCCGATGCCGAACACCGACAGCGCATCGTGGTGCCACTGGCCGATACGGTCGGTCTGCACGCCGCGCAGCACGTCGATCACGTGGCCGGCGGCGAAGCGCTGGTCGACCCGGTAGATGGCCGACAGCAGCTTTTGCACCGGCACGGTGGCGTCGAAGCTCACCGGCGGAATCAGGCAGGTGTCGCAGTTGCCGCAGGGGCCGGACTGTTCGCCGAAATAGTCGAGCAGGCGCATGCGCCGGCATGACAGGGTTTCGCACAGGCCCAGCATGGCGTCGAGCTTCACCGACAGCACGCGCTTGAAGGTTTCGTCGGCCTCGGATTCGTCGATCATCCGGCGCTGCAGCACCACGTCCTGCAAGCCGTAGGCCATCCAGGCGCTGGCCGGCAAGCCGTCGCGGCCGGCCCGCCCGGTTTCCTGGTAATAGCCCTCGATGCTCTTCGGCAGGTCGAGGTGGCAGACGAAGCGCACGTCGGGCTTGTCGATGCCCATGCCGAAGGCGATGGTCGCCACCATCACGATGTTCTCTTCGCGCAGGAAGCGGGCCTGGTTCGATGCGCGCAGGGTGTGGTCCATGCCGGCGTGGTAGGCGAGGGCGCGGATGCCGTTCTCGTTCAGGAACTCGGCGGTCTCCTCGACTTTTTTACGCGACAGGCAATACACGATGCCCGAGTCGCCCGCGTGCTCGGCGCTGATGAAGTCGAGCAGCTGCTTGCGGCCGGTGGTCTTTTCGACGATGGCGTAGCGGATGTTCGGGCGGTCGAACGAGGACACGAACTGGCGCGCCTCGTCCAGCTGCAGGCGCTGGGCGATCTCGGCGCGGGTCTGCCCGTCGGCGGTCGCGGTGAGGGCGATGCGCGGCACGTCCGGGAAGCGCTCGTGCAGGATCGACAGGCGGATGTACTCGGGCCGGAAGTCATGGCCCCATTGCGACACGCAGTGGGCCTCGTCGATGGCGAACAGCGAGATGCGCGAGGAATCGAACAAATCGAGGCAGCGCTGGGTCATCAGGCGCTCGGGCGCCACGTAGACCAGGTCGATCTCGCCGCTGCGCACCAGGCGCTCGATGCGCATGGTCTCTTCGAAGGTCTGGGTCGAGTTCAGGAAGGCGGCGCGCACGCCGACCTCTTCCAGCGCATCGACCTGGTCCTGCATCAGCGCGATCAGCGGCGAGACGACCACGCCCACGCCCTCGCGCAGCAGCGCCGGGATCTGGTAGCACAGCGACTTGCCGCCGCCGGTGGGCATCAGCACCAGGGCGTCGCCGCCATTCGCCACGTGCTGGACGATGTCGCCCTGGTTGCCGCGGAAAGCGGGATAGCCGAAGACGGTCTGCAGCACGTGCAGCGCGCGTGCTTCGGTGTCCTGGGCGTCGAGCTCGGTGTTCATGAAGAGAGTCCTGACCTTATTCCGCCCAGTTCACCAGGCCGTAGTGCGCGGTGACGAGGACGATCACGCCGAACACGATACGGTACCAGGCGAAGATCGTGAAGTCGTGGGTGCTGATGTAGCGCAGCAGCCAGCGTACGCACAGGAAGGCCGACACGAAGGCGGCCAGGCCGCCGATGCCGAACATCGGCAGATCGCTCATCGACAGCAGCGCGCGTTCCTTGTAAACCGAATACACGGTGGCCGACAGCAGGGTCGGGATCGCGAGGAAGAAAGAGAATTCGGTAGCGGCCTTGCGCGACAGGCCGAACAGCATGCCGCCGATGATGGTGGCGCCCGAGCGGCTGGTGCCGGGAATCAGGGCGAAGGCCTGGGCGCAGCCGACCTTGAAGGCATCGAGCACGGTCATGTCGTCGACGGTCTCGATGCGCGCCGTCTTTGGCAGGCGCTTGTGGCGGCGCTCGACCCACAGGATCACAAAGGCGCCGACAATGAAGGCCATCGCCACCGGCACCGGCTTGAACAGTTCTTTCTTGATGAGGTTGCTGAAGGCCAGGCCGAGGAGGGCGGCCGGCAGGAAGGCGACGACCAGGTTGATCACGAACTTCTGCTGGCGCCGCTCGGTCGCGAGGCCGCTGGCAACGCGGGCGATGCGCGCGCGGTATTCCCAGATCACCGACAGCATGGCGCCGGCCTGGATCGCGATCTCGAAGACCTTGACTTTCTCGCCGGTGAAGTTGAGCAGGCTGCCCGCGAGGATCAGGTGGCCGGTCGAGGAAATCGGCAAGAATTCCGTGAAGCCTTCGACCAGGCCCATGATGATCGCCTTGAGGGCGAGAAGGATATCCATGAAGGTTTGCTATTGATGAGTGGGGAGTAAAGGCACGGAGGAGCGGAGGCGACCCACAAGGGGTGGAAGCTTACCACGGACGGGACCAGTACCGTTGAGCCGGCCACATGGTCCCGGACATTTTAAGTGATTGATATGGCTACTTTATTACCGGAAATTGTTTGTTTTTCGGGGCGCACGGAATATCGCAGCGATGCGCGCCGCGCCGGTTTTTACGTGCTAGACTGGTCCGCATGAGTAACGCTGCCGTATTCAAATGAGCATTTTGGCGATCCTCGTCCTGTTGGCGGTCGCGTGGTCGGTGCTGGCGTTCGGGCAACTCCCGAACCCCTTCCGTAGCCGCACTTGCCAGGGACGCCAGTGGCGCCGCGCCTTCCCCGGCGCGTCCAAGAAGCAAATCCGTGAATTTCTCTCCGTGTTCACTGCGGCATTCGCCTTCCGCGATACCGACATCCTGAAGTTCCGTCCCGACGATCAATTGCTCGGTATTTACCGCGCGCTGTATCCGTCGAAATGGGTGGCCGACGCCATGGAATTCGAGACCCTGGCCGCGGACCTGCGCACCAAGTTCGGTATCGTCCTCGACGACATCTGGGACGAGCGCATGACGCTCGGTACCTTGTTCGCCTACACGCAGCAAGCCCGTCCGGCTACGGACTGAAGCGCGGCGCCGGCCCCTGCCGATGCCGGGCGCAACCGGCGACGATCCGCTCTCTTACACACTGCCGCCTGGCGCCGTCGCCCGTTCGAGCTCGCCTAGCCAGCGAATCGCGTGCGCGCGGCTGTCTCCGCACATGTCGGCAGCCGGCTGCAGCCCGGCGCAAAACGCGGGCCGCTCCGGCTGCCCGAAAATCCGGCAGCGTTGATCCTCGGCCAGTTGCACGCAGCGCACACCCGCTGGCTTGCCATTCGGCATGCCGGGAATCGGGCTGGTAATCGAGGGCGCGGTGCAGCAGGCGCCGCAGGCGGGGCGGCAGCTTGGCGCTGGAGGCTGGTTCAAGGAAGGTGGCATCACGGCGCAAGTATACCTGCGCTTGCTCTCCTTGTTTGTCAAACCGCAGCCCGGCCTGCCGGCGACGGGACTCGGTGTGCGCACTGTAGCGGGCGCTTGCCGCCGCGCTATCCTGCTATGTTGTATCGACCAAAACAGGCGCGGCGCGCCAACGGAATCCATTCATGTCGACTAGCCTCAAGCGCCTGGACCAGCAAGTCATCGTCATCACCGGCGCCTCCAGCGGCATCGGCCTGGCCACGGCGCAGGACGCCGCCCGGCGCGGCGCGAAACTGGTGCTGGCCGCGCGCAGCGGCGACGTGCTGGCGGCAGTGGCCGAGGGCCTGCGCGCGGGCGGGGCCGAGGTGGTCCACGTGGTGGCCGACGTGGCCGACCGGGCCCAGGTCGAGGCGGTGGCGCAGGCGGCGATCGCGCGCTTCGGCCGCATCGACACCTGGGCCAACGTGGCCGGCAACACCATCTACGGCCGCCTCGACGAAGTGAACGAGGCCGACAGCCGGCGCCTGTTCGACGTGAACTTCTGGGGCATCGTGAACGGTTCGCTGGCGGCGCTGCCGCACCTGCGCATGAGCGGCGGCGCGCTGGTGAATGTCGGCAGCGAAGCCTCCGAGGTGGCAATTCCCCTGCAAGGCATGTACACGGCCAGCAAGCATGCGGTGAAAGGGTTCACCGATGCGCTGCGCATCGAGGTCGAGCAGGTCGATGGCGCGGCGGTGTCGATCACCCTGATCCAGCCGACCGCGGTCGACACGCCGCTGCCCCAGCATGCGCGCAATTATCTCGACCGCGAACCAAAACTGCCTTCGCCCCGGCTCGATCCGCACCAGGTGGCCGAGGCGATCCTGACCGCGGCCACGACGCCGGCGCGCAACGTCAAGGTGGGCGTCATGGCCAGCCTGGACGTGGCGGTGGAGAAATTCCTGCCGGGCGTGGCGGACGTGATGGCGGCCTTCCAGGTGCCGCGCCAGCAGACCAGCCAGCCGGCGCGCACGCGCGAAGGTGCGCTGTACCATGC
>Ga0265780_10000181_pt1 | contig 103416 bp, 85 predicted proteins | sample P1T30metagenome_FD_192432 | JGI IMG/M metagenome (GOLD analysis project Ga0265780, IMG submission 192432) | Plant litter microbial communities from East Loma Ridge, Irvine, California - P1 T30 | ecosystem: Environmental > Terrestrial > Plant litter > Unclassified | place: USA: California...
GCCGGAGCGCCTCGTCGCGCTTCAGGGCCAGCTTGCGCGCGACGCCGAACAGGAAGTGCTGCAACTGGCCGCGCAGCGGATCGTGGACCAGCTTTCCCGTCAGCAGTCCCATGAACGCTTCCTGCACGATGTCCGCAGCGGCGTCGCTCGCGCCGCAGCGCAGCAGGGAGTAGCGGTACAGCGGCCCCTGGTGCCGCCGGTACAGCGCGGTGAAGGCAGCGGCCTGTCCGGCCTGGACCTGGCGCAGCAATTCGGTGTCGGGTGGGTCGGTTGTCGGTGTCATGGCAGGTGTCTTTTCTTGTATTCCGCCGGGCGCCGCTAAAAGTTCCAACTATTTTCAAACAGCAGAACGCCCCGTGCCGAGAATCCGGGACGGGGCGTTCCATGTCTGCGTGGCGTGTGTTCAGGGCCTGCCGGGGGCAGGCGCTCAGTCGATCCAGTTCACGCGATCGAACTTGGCGCGGAAGTCGTCGGGCATGATGCATACCTGGCTCGACTTGTAGTTGTAGAAGACAAAACCGGACTTGGCCATGGCGATCAGCGTCTTGTCGCGTGGCCGCGTGATGCGGAAGGTCAGGTCGCCGCCGTACTTGTTGAAATCCATGACGCCGACCTCGAACAGCAGCTGGTCGCGGCCATAGGCTTCGGCGCGGTAGGTCGCGGCCAGGTCAGTGACGATGATGCCGTGACCGTCGCGCTCGGTCTCGGCGACGCCGAACTCGAACAGGAAGCGTGCCCTGGCCTCGGAGATCATCGCGATCATCGATTCATTGCCCAGGTGGTTGGCGGCATTGATGTCCGTTACCCGCACCGTGAGCTGTGTGGAATAGTAATACTGGTCTTCAGGGAAGTGTAGCTGTAGGCGTGCCATCGCTTCATTCTAGCGTCATTGCGTGGCCGCGCGCACGATTTGATGAATGGCGCCCCCGGACGTGATCAGGTACAGCTCGCCGCTCGCATCCTGGCCGAACGACACCACGCGCCCGATATCGCCGATCTCCCACGTGCGGCTGTCGACGATGCCGCTGCCGGTGGAAAAGAAGCTTTTCAGGTAGCCGCCGCAAAAATCGGAATAGAAATAGCGGCCGGCGAGTTCGGGCAGGGCGCGCCCGCGGTAGACGAAACCGCCCGTGATCGAGCAGCCGTTGGCACTGCCCGCGCCGTGCTCGTATTCGAAGGACGGCAGCACCAGGCCGGTGCGGTCGCAGGTCGCGGCGCCGTAGCACAGCGTGCCTTCCAGCGTGTTCCAGCCGAAGTCGAGCCCGCCCTGGCGGGCGTCGACGATGTTGACTTCTTCGCGCCGGTCCTGGCCGACGTCGGACAGGTAGAGCTGGCTGCCGTCGAAGCTGAAGCGCCAGGGATTGCGCAGGCCCAGGGCCCAGATTTCGGGCCGGCCGCCGGCGCCGTCGCGATACGGGTTGGTCGGGGGAATGGCATACGGCTGGGACAGCGTGGCGCCGGCGACGTCGATGCGCAGCAGCTTGCCCAGGAGGCTCGCTCGATTGCGCGCATTGCCCTGCGGGTCGCCCGCGCCGCCGCCATCCCCCGTGCCCAGGTACAGGTAGCCGTCCGGGCCGAAGGCGAGCTGGCCGCCGAAATGGTTCTGGTATGTGGGGTGGGCAATGCGTAGCAGCACGAGACCCGAGGTCGGGTTGGCTTGCAGCGGCGTCGCGCCGGCGCTGTAGCGCTCGACCACGATATTGCGCTGCAGGTCGGTGTAATACACATAGAAATACCCGTTGCGCGCGAACTGCGGATCGAACGCCATTGACAGCAGGCCGCCTTCGCCATCGGTGCTGATCCGCGCGCCGATGTCGAGGTAGGGAATGTCGCGCGTGTTGCCATTCTCGATGATGCGCACCCGGCCCGGCCTCTCGGTCACGAACAGGCGCGCGTCGCCGGGTGGCGCTGCGAGAAAGGTCGGGTTGTCGAGATTGGCCGCGACCCGGGTCACGGCCAGCGTCAGCGCGCTGCTCGAGTAGGCCACCACGGCCGAGGCGGTGGCGCCGGCGTTCACGGTCGCCGCTTGCGAGGCCGGGACCGGCTGGTAAGTGACGCCGCCGCTCGTGACCGGCGCCGCGGACAGGTTGTAGCTTCCGGGGGTAAGGTCGCTCAGGGTTTGAGATTGGGTCAGGTCTTGCAGGTAGTTGCCGGGGCCGGTGACGCGCAGCGCGGCATTGACGCCTGCCGGCAGGCCGCTGGCGCTGACGGCCAGCGAGCCGGCGCCGGCGCTCGGCGGCGCTACCGGTCCGGGTGTGCCGGGACTGCCGCTACCGCCGCCACAGGCCAGCAGGCCGGCGCCGATGAGCAGCAGGTTGAACAGCAACAACAGTCGACGCAGATGCCTGGCCAGCATGTCAGTCTCCGGTAGCGTTCGCTTGCCACATTGTGCCAGCGAGTCGCCGGCATGGAAAGCGCGATGTTGGCGCACGCCTTGTGCCGGATGACCGTTGCGTGCGTCTTTCCAGGCAGGGCGGGAAAGCCCCGAACCACGGCGTAGCCAGCGTCTGTCTTTCGACATGCCGGCGGTATGTTTGATCCACCAAACGAAAAATGGTTTGGGCCAGCGCAAGCAGCGCCGGGCCAAACCATCCGCTCGCGCCCGCGAAATGCGGGCGGGTTCAAGGTGCTTACTTTTTCGCTTCCACGCCCGGCGTCGCCGAACGCGCCAGGAAGGCCTGGGTGATCTGCGGCAGGTGTTCCAGCAGCCATGCGGCCATGGCTTTTTCTTGCACCAGGATCTGTTCCAGCTGGGCCTGGGTCGCGGTATCGCCCACGCTCTGCGCGGTAGCGATGAGGGCCGTGTAGCTGGCGATCTCGACGTTCTCGAACACGTAGCCGGCCATGGCGCCCTTGACGACTTCGTCGCTCACCGTCATGCCGCCGACGGCTTGGCCGAAGGCCGCAAGCCTGCCGCCGATATCTTTTACGATCGAGTTGCTGGTGCCGCGGCGGGCCAGGATTTCATCCAGGATGCCGTGTTGCCAACGGGTCTCGTCGATGTGCTGGACGATGCGCGCGCGCAGTTCCGGATAGTGTTCGAGGCGCTCGGCTTGTGCGGTCAGCATCTGCTCGGCCTGTTTTTCCATCGCATGCGCGTCGCGCAGCCAGTCGTTGAAGTTGTCGTTTGCGCTCGTGGTCATCGTTTCCTCCGTGAATGGTGTGTGGAAGGCAGGCAGCCCGCATCGCGACTGCTTGCAATGGCATTACCATCGCAGACTTCGGCGCGGACGTTTGTTAGGTGCTGCACACACTTGCCGGATCCGTTCGAATAGCGCGTCTGGCCCGCTCTGGGCGGGCGGCGTCAGCGCGCGGCGGGTGCGCGCGTGCGCGTCTTGCTGACGAAGCCTGAAGGATCGATCAGGACGACAAACTCGGCGAACCGGCCGCCGCCCGCAGGCGACTGGTAAACCCAGGCCTCATAGCCGCTGTCGAAGCGTACGCTTTTGGTAGGCCCGAAGGCGGCCAGCAGTTCGGCGCGCGTGGTGCGGCCCGCCACCACCGACTGCGCCAGGCGCTCGGCCGCGACGAGGGCGCCGGGCGGCGCCGGCTGGCTGGCGCAGCCGGCCAGCAGCAGGGCGGCTGCGAGCAGGCGCAGCGTCATGGCGCCACCCCGGCCGGCGCGTCCACCATGTACTCGAACTCGACCAGCGTATCGTCGGGCCAGCTGCTGTCCCATAGCGGCACGTAATAGGTGCGGTCGAGCAGCACCTGGCAATCGCAGAACGGCAGCATGTCGGGCGTCTGGTCGCCGCCGGCGTACAACATGCTGAAAGGCAGCGTTTCCACCCGCTCGCCCGCGCGCAGCGTGACGCCGAAGATCGGCCGTTCGGCAAAGAACAGGTAATTGCCGTCAGGACTGGTGCACACGCCTTCGGGCGTGTTCAGCGCATCCGAAATCCAGCCGAACAGCGGCGAGCTGTTCGAGACCAGCCCGGCTTCCTTGCCGACCCGGCATTCCAGGCGCAGGTCGCCCAGGCGCCGCGTGCCGGGCGGCAGGCCGGGCGTCTCGATGCGTGCGCGCCAGGTCATGCTGGCGGTCTTGCGGCTGGCGAGCACGGCGGCGTCTTCGCGCAGGGCTTGCGCATTGCGCGGCAGCACAAAGAAATTGTTTTCGTCGATGTCGAGCGGCACCGATACGGTATCGCCCGCGATGCGCAGCGTGATGCCGCGCATGTCGACCGAGGGCTCCCGCGGCAGCAGCTGGAAGCGCAGCGTGGCGTTGGGAGCGAAAGCGCGTTCGCGCTCGAAGCGTTCCATGCCGCGGATCATCTTGCGGTAGGACTTGTCGACCGGGTCGCGGGTGGACTTGACGGTGACGGTATTCTGGCCGGCCGCCGCGGCCGGCAGGCAGAGGCAAGCGCCCATGAGCATCGAACCCATGGCGACGGCGGCAATCGCGCGGACGGTTGGCCGCGTCATGGTGTTACCAATAGCGGACGCGGCCGGTATCCATGTGGACGAACTGCGAGCTCGCGTAATAGCCGACGCCGCCACCCTTGAGCGACATTGCCGCCTTCTGCAGGTGGCGCAGGTCGGTGCCCGGCAGGCGGATATCGATCGCCTTGCCGTCCATGTGCAGGCTGCGCTTGGCGACGCCGCCGCTGCCGTGGCTGCGCAGGAAGGCGTTCGACTCCGGCGCGCGGTAGCCCGAGATGATGTGCAGTTCCTTGCTGTTGTCGAGCTTGGCGTTCAGTTGGCCCAGCAGCAGCAGCAGTTGTGGATCGATCTCGGCGACCTTGTTGCTGCGGTGGTCGCGCAGCACCTTGTTGATATCGGTCAGCGCGTCCGGAACGAACTCGCCCTCGGCCCAGAACGTGCTCTTCAGCTTCTCACCCGTGTGCGTGTTATAGAAACGCAAACAGCATTCGCCGGAAACAATATTCGTTTCAGGTGATGTATTCTTGGCAAGGATTGGAAGGCTGAGGGAGGATGATGCGAGGAGGAGGCTGCTCTTGAGGAAGGAGCGTCGTTGAATCATGAAGGGAGTCCTTACGCTGGTTCACTGAACCATCAATGATACGCCGATTGCGTCGAACGTGCAGGGAAAATGAAGTTAACTGCGGCGAATCAGCTACGATATCAAGTGTTCAACTATTTTCAGGAGATGTCATCATGCCGAGTATTGTCACAATGTTCTTGAGCAAAAAGTTGGTGCTGGCCCCGGGCCTGGCTGCCGCGCTGGCGGTCGTCGGCGCGTCCGCCATGGCGCAACCCGTCACCCCGGTCGACAAGCCGCCTCTGGCCAAGGGCTGGAAGCTGGAAACGGTCGCCACCGGCATCCCGCAGCCGTGGGGCATGGCCTGGTTGCCGGACGGCCGCATGCTGGTCACCGGCAAGAAAGGCACGCTGCATCTATTCAATGGCAAGTCGTTCCAGGACATTCCACTCGACGGCCTGCCAAACCTGTACACGAGCGGCCAGGGCGGCCTGCTCGACATCGCGGTGCACCCCGGCGACAAGACCAATCCGCGCATCTACATGACGATGGCGAGCGGCGCCGACGACGACAACCGGACCGTGCTGGTGCAAGGCGTCTTCGACGGCAAGCGCGTGACCGGCGTCAAGCAGCTGTTCGCGGTCAATCTCGGCAAGACGGGCGGCCAGCACTTCGGCTCGCGCATCCTGTTCCTGCCGGATAACACGCTCCTGATGAGCATTGGCGATGGCGGCAATACGCCCCAGCGCGTAGGCCCCATGCTGGCGCGCGACCAGGCCCAGAACCTGGCCACCCATCAAGGCAAGATCCTGCGCCTCAACGACCAGGGCCAGCCGGTGGGCAAGGGGGCGCTCGCGGGCAAGCCGGATGCGCAGCCAGAGATCTACAGCTACGGCCACCGCAACGTCCAGGGCCTGGCGCTCGATCCGAAGAGCGGACGCGTGTGGGCCAACGAGCACGGTTCGCGCGGCGGCGACGAAATCAACCAGATTGTGGCCGGCAAGAATTACGGCTGGCCGCTGCAAAGCTATACGCTCGACTACAGCACCCGCGAGCCGATCGGCATGAAGGTGGTGCCGGGCACCGAGCAGCCGATCGTGGTCTGGACGCCGTCGCCGGCCCCATCGGGCCTGGCCTTCTACACCGGCAAGGCTTTCCCGCAATGGCAGGGCAGCCTGTTCAGCGGCAGCCTGGCCGGCGAGGACGTGCGCCGCGTCCAGCTCGATGCGAATGGCAAGGTCACGGCCCAGGAACTCCTGCCGGTGGGCAAGCGCGTGCGTGACGTGCGCCAGGGTCCCGACGGCCAGCTGTATGTCCTCACCGACGAGGCCAAGGGCAGCCTGCTGCGCATCGTGCCGCGCTGACACGCTGGAGCGCCGCCGCTGGTGCGCAGGATGGGGGCCGCTGCTGCCGACGGCTGCGGCCTTTGATGACAGGATGGTTACCTTTGGCGCCAGGATGGCTGCCGCCGATGCGCTGCGCATGGATTGGGCCTGTCCGGCCCATGCATACGTGTTTTTGTTTGTTGACGGGCTGAAAGCTGCCTAGAATGTCCGATTGGCAAGTCACACCGTCGGTGCGCCTTGCCGGTCCCCATTCCCGTCCCCTTTCAGGAGGAGCAGCATGGCAGTATCCGCCCGTCGCACCATCCACCTGGCTGTAGCGCTCGCGCTCGCCACCGGCATGTCAACGCTGCAGGCTGCGCCGGCCAGGCCGGCCGCCACGCCCGACATCCCCATCCCGGATATCAAGTACACCAAGTTCACGCTCAAGAACGGGCTGACGGTGCTGGTCCACGAGGACCGCAAGACGCCGGTGGTGGCGATCAACACCTGGTACCACGTGGGCTCGAAGAACGAGAAAGTGGGCAAGACCGGTTTTGCCCACCTGTTCGAACACCTGATGTTCAGCGGCAGCGACAACTTCAAGCACACCTACCTGAAGGCGATGGAAAGCATCGGCGCGACCGACCTGAACGGCACCACCAACCAGGACCGCACCAATTACTTCCAGAACGTGCCGACCTCGATGCTCGACTATGCGCTGTTCGCCGAGAGCGACCGCATGGGCCACCTGCTGGGTGCGGTCGACAAGGCCAAGCTCGACATCCAGCGCGGCGTGGTGCAGAACGAGAAACGCCAGTACGAGAACCAGCCCTACGGCATCGCCTACGAGCTGCTGACGACCAATACCTATCCGGTCGGCCACCCGTATTCCTGGACCGTGATCGGCAAGATGGAAGACCTGGACGCGGCCTCGATGACCGACGTGCAGGACTGGTTCAAGCAGAACTACGGCCCGAACAATACCGTGCTGGTGCTGTCGGGCGATATCTCTCCGGAAGAAGCGCGCAAGAAGGTCGAGCAATACTATGGCGCGATTCCGCCGGGCCCGCCGCTGGCCAAGCACGACGCCTGGGTCGCCAAGCGCAGCGGCACCCACCGCATGGTGGCGCAGGACCGCGTGCCGCAGACCCGCATCTACCGCACCTGGAACGTGCCGGCCGCGCACACGCCGGACGAAGTGCTGCTCGACCTCGGCGCGCGCGTGCTGGGCGGCGGCAAGACCTCGCGCCTGTACAAGCGCCTGGTGTACAAGGACCAATTGGCCACCAGCGCGACCGCGAGCGACGATACGTCCGAGATCGGCGGCCAGTTCGACATGACCCTCACCGCGCGCCCGGGCGGCGATGTGAAGAAAATGGAGCAGGCCGCCGACGAGGAATTGCGCGCGCTGCTCAAGAGCGGCCCGACGGACGCCGAACTGCGCCTGGCCAAGACCGCGATCCTGGCCCAGTACACGCGCATGATCGAGCGCGTCGGCGGCTTCGGGGGCAAGAGCGACCTGCTGGCTTCGTGCCAGACCTATACCGGCAATCCCGACTGCTACAAGGTCTACCTGCAGCGCATCAAGGACGCCACCCCGGCCATGGTCAGGAAAGCCATGAACGACTGGCTCAGCGACGGCGACTTCATCCTGCAGATCGACCCGTTCCCGACCGGCCTGGCCGCGACCGACACCGGCCTCGACCGCAGCAAGGCGCCGGACACCGGCAAGGCGATGTCGCTCAAGCTGCCGCCGATGCAGCGCGCCACGCTCTCGAATGGCCTGAAGGTCGTGCTGGCCGAGCGCCACGAGGCGCCGGTAGTCAACCTGCAACTGCTGGTCGACAGCGGCTACGCCTCGGACAGCGCCGCCATGCCCGGCGTGGCCAGCCTGGCCCTGCGCATGCTCGAGGAAGGCACCGCGACCCGCAAGTCGCTGCAGATCGGCGAGGAACTGGAACGCCTGGGCGCGACCTTCAATGCCAGCACCAACCTGGACGGCGCTTTCGTATCGATGAACGCGCTCAAGGCGACCCTGCCGCAGGCGCTCGCGCTGTACTCGGACCTGGTGCTCAACCCGGCCTTCCCGCAGAACGAGTTCGCGCGCCTGCAGCAGGACCGCCTGGCCACGATCGCGCGCGAGAAGGCCGAGCCGCAATCGATCGCGCTGCGCCTTGCGCCGGCCCTGCTGTACGGCGCCGACCACGTGTACGCCAAGCCGGGCACCGGCACTGGCACCGAAGACGCGGTCAGGCGCATGACCCGCGCCGACCTGGCCACCTACCACGCGACCTGGTTCAAGCCGAACAACGCCACGCTGCTGGTGGTGGGCGACACCACGCTGGCCGAGGTCACGCCGCTGCTCGAGAAGGCGTTCGGGGCATGGAAGGCCGGCGAGGTGCCGAAGAAAACGATCGCCGAGGTGGCGCCGCGCGCCGCGCCGGTGGTGTACCTGGTCGATCGTCCCGGCGCGCTGCAGAGCGTGATCCTGGGCGGCCAGCTGGCGCCGCCGCGCAACAGTCCTGACGCGCTGCCGCTCGAGATCATCAACGATGTGTTCGGCGGCACGTTCAGCTCGCGCATCAATATGAACCTGCGCGAGGACAAGCACTGGTCGTACGGCGTGCGCAGCCTGGTGTCGCCGGCGCTCGGCCAGCGCCAGTTCCTGAGTGTCTCGCCGGTGCAGACCGACAAGACCGGCGCCGCGCTCAAGGAGCTGGTGGGCGAGTACCGCAATATCGCGGGCGCGAGGCCGATCGCGGGCGACGAGCTCAAGTTCGCGCAGGACAACAAGACGCTGCGCCTGCCGGGCAGCTTCGAGACCGCGGGCCAGCTGGCCGGCGCCTATTCGACCATCCTGCAGTACGGCCTGCCCGAGGATTACTTCAACACGTATACCGGGAAGGCGCTGGCGCTCACGCCGCAAGAGGCCAATGCGCTGGCCGCGCGCAGCTTCATCGCTAATCGTCTGGTGTGGGTGGTGGTGGGGGACATGGCCAAGGTCGAGAAGGACATTCGCGACCTGAAGCTGGGCGAAGTGCGCCGTATCGACGTCGACGGCAAACCGCTGCCGTAGGCGCTGCAAAGGGCGCCGCCGCAATCCGCACGGCCCGCACGGGCCGTGCGCCAGGCGCGCCGGGATTCGGGAATACTGCGGCCAGGAGGAATGCTCATGGACCAAGTTACCCTGGACCCGGCGCTGGACGTGGCAAGAACGGCGCTGGTCCTCATCGATCTTCAGAACAGCAACGTCCAGCACGCGCTCGCGCCGTACGGCAGCGCCGACGTCGTGGGCAACTGCGTGCTGCTGGCGCAGGAAATGCGCGAGCGCGGCGGCCTGGTCGTCTACGTCCACGTGCTGCTCAACGAATTGCCCCAAGCCCCGGCCGATGCGCCATTGCGGCCGCAGGGCGCACCGGCAGCGCCCCCGGACGCATCGTGGCTGGCGCCGGAAGCCGGCGTCGAGGCCCAGGACCTGGTGGTCGTCAAGCGCCAGTGGGGCGCCTTCTACGGCACCGACCTCGAACTGCACCTGCGCCGGCGCGGCATCGACACGCTCATCATGGGCGGCATCGCCACCAACTTCGGCGTCGAATCGACCGCGCGCGCCGCCTATGATCTTGGTTTCAAGCTCGTGTTCGCGGAGGACGCGATGAGCAGCTTCGACGCCGGGATGCACCACTTTGCCTGCGGTAAAATTTTTCCGAAGATGGGGCGGGTGCGCTCGACGCGCACGCTGATCGATGTGTTGCAGCAGGGGACAGGCGCTGCCTGAACAGCGCGACAGCTGGGGTTACGCAACAGCCGGGGTCAGGTCTGTCATTTGGACACGGCCTCAGCAATAAGCGTGCGATGCCGGTACTACAGCAGAGATCGTGTCCGAATGACAGACCTGACCCCGGCTGGAGTGGAAGATGATTTCGCCTATCCAGCTCGCTGGATGTCGGCCGTGATTTCGTAGGCCCGCAGACGCGCCGCGTGATCGTAGATCTGCGACGTGATCATCAGCTCGTCCGGCTTGGTTTTCTCGATGAAGACACAACAGCCGGGGTCAGGTCTGTCATTTGGACACGGCCTCAGCAATAAGCGTGCAATGCCGGTACTACAGCAGAGATCGTGTCCGAATGACAGACCTGACCCCGGCTGGAGTGGAAGATGTTTTCGCCTATCCTGCTCGCTGGATGTCGGCCGTGATTTCGTAGGCCCGCAGACGCGCCGCGTGATAACAGCCGGGGTCAGGTCTGTCATTTGGTCTGTCATTTCAACAGCCGGGGTCAGGTCTGTCATTTGGACACGGCCTCAGCAATAAGCGTGTGATGCCGGTACTACAGCAGAGATCGTGTCCGAATGACAGACCTGACCCCGGCTGGAGTGGAAGATGATTTCGCCTATCCTGCTCGCTGGATGTCGGCCGTGATTTCGTAGGCCCGCAGACGCGCCGCGTGGTCGTAGATCTGCGACGTGATCATCAGCTCGTCCGGCTTGGTTTTCTCGATGAAGGCGCGCAGCTGGTGCGCCACCGTCACGCGCGAACCGATCGCGGAGGCCGACAGCACGCTGTCGAGCATCATGCGTTCTGGCAGGTCGAGCGCGTCGAGGTAGCCGCTGACCGGCGGCTTGAGCTTGCTCGGGCGGCCGGTGCGCAGGTTGACGAAGGCCTGCTGCATCGACGTCGCCAGCAGCTGCGCTTCGTCGTCGGTGTCGGCCGCGAACACATTAAAGCCGAGCATGATGTACGGCTTGTCGAGCTGTTCCGACGGGCGGAAGTTGCTGCGGTACATATCGATCGCCTGCATCATCATTTGCGGCGCGAAGTGCGACGCGAATGCGTACGGCAGGCCGAGGTGCGCCGCCAGTTGTGCGCCGAACAGGCTCGAGCCGAGGATCCACACCGGCACGTTCAGGCCAGCGCCAGGCACGGCCTGGACCGCGCGCCGGCTCGCGCCGGCGAAATAATCCATCAGCTCCACCACGTCCTGCGGGAACTCGTCGGCGTCCGACGCCAGGTTGCGGCGCAGGGCGCGCGCGGTGACCTGGTCGGAACCGGGTGCGCGGCCCAGGCCGAGATCGATGCGGCCGGGATGGAGGGATTCGAGCGTGCCGAATTGCTCCGCGATCACGAGCGGCGAATGGTTTGGCAGCATGATGCCGCCGGCGCCGACGCGGATGCGCGAGGTGCCGGCCGCCACATGGCCGATCAGCACCGCGGTGGCGGCGCTGGCGATGCCGGGCATGCCGTGGTGTTCGGCCAGCCAGAACCGGTTGTAGCCCCAGCGCTCGCCATGCTGGGCGAGGTCGAGGGAGCGTTGGAAGGAAGTGGCCGCATCGCTGCCTTCAGCGATCGGCGATAGGTCGAGTATCGAGAAAGGAATCATGGATTCATGATACGCCGTTGCCAAAAAACGCGTGCGCGGCACCCCAAAAACGCCAGCCGGGCTGGTCTGGGTGGCAAGATCGGCTCGGCGTCGGCGCCCTGGCGGTATAGTGTCTGATGCACATCCCTTTTGTTTTCCTGCTGCCGACGCTGCTGCTGGCCGGCTGCATCCATCATTCGTCGCCTCCGCCCATGACGCAGCCTGAACCGGGCTTCAACCAGGATCGCCTGGCAGGCATCGACCACGCCATCGGCGGGGCCATCGCCGCGCGCAAGCTGCCCGGCGCGGTGTATCGCCTCGAGCGCGGCGCCAGGCGCCATGAGCGCGCGTATGGACGGCTCAGCTACGACGACGGCGCCGCCGCCGTCACGCCCGACACCGTGTTCGACGCCGCCTCGCTGAGCAAGGTGCTGGTCACGGCGCCGGCCGTGCTGATGCTGGCCGAGGAGGGCCGCATCGATCTCGAAGCGCCGCTGACGCGTTATGTTCCCGAATGCACAGGCGGCGGCAAGGACGCGATCACGGTGCGCCAGCTGCTGACCCATACCTCGGGCCTGGCGTCCGGCCTGCCGGCCAGACCCGCATGGCGGGGCCAGGCGGCGGCGCTGGCGCTGGCCTGCGCGCAGGTGGTGACCCATCCGCCGGGCAGCTTCTTCCGCTACTCCGACATCAACTACATCCTGCTCGGCCTGCTGGTGGAGCGCGGCGCGCGGATGCCGCTCGACCGCTTCGCCGAGCAGCGGATCTTCGGGCCGCTCGGGATGCGCAGTACCGGCTTCCGTCCGCTGGCGCGCATGCCGGCGGCGGCGATCGCCCCGACCCAGCGCGGCGCCGTGGATGCGCACCAGTTGCCCACCGCCCATGGCGACCTGGCGCCGGAGGCGCAACTGGTCGGCGTCGTGCACGATCCGACCGTGCGCCGCATGGGCGGCGTGGCCGGGTCCGCGGGCGTGTTCTCGACCGCGGGCGATATCGCGCGCTTTGCGCGCATGCTGCTCGCCGGCGGCGAGCTCGATGGCGTGCGGGTGCTGTCGGCCCACAGCGTACGGCTGTTGACGACCATACAGTCGCCCGCCGGCATCGCCGCGCTGCGCGGCATGGGCATGGACATTGATTCGCCGTTTGCGAAGCGTCCCCGCGGCGCGCTGTACCCGGTGGGCAGCTATGGCCATACCGGCTTCACCGGCTGCATCCTGTGGGTCGATCCGCGATCGCAGAGCTTCTATGTGTTTCTGTCGAACCGGGTCTATCCCGACGACCGCAGCGTGGTGCTGCCCCTGTACGCCGAGCTTGGCACACTGTCCGCCCAGGCTGCGTATGAAACTCTGCAATAAGCAAAAGATCGCTGCGTGATGCGCGAAAATAACAGACGATATCTGTTTCCGCGCGGCTACCGTGCGCCCTCCTCGAATGGCCGCCTCTACACTGGACTTCTGATTCGATGCAATGTCCCCAAAAAGTTTTAGCGTTGTGTCGACTATCGCCCCTGAACAGATTGAGGAGAACACCATGAAAACGAATAAGCTACTCAAAGGAATGATCGGCGCTTCCGTCGCCGCGGCCATGTTCGGCGCAACTGCCGTCCACGCACAAACCAGCACCACGTCGACTACCGGCACCAGCGGCCAGGCGGGCAGCACCGGCATGACCGGCGCCACCGGCACCACGGGCCAGGTCGGCAGCATGAACGACCGCAGCGTCGGCACGCCGCCGAGCAGCGCGGTCGGCCGCACCAGCACGGATCCACAAGACCAGGCTGACCGCGACCGCCGCAGCACGACCGGCACCAGCAGCCGCACCAGCGGTAGCAGTGGCACGACCGGCGCCACCAGCGGTTCGAGCGGCATGACCGGCTCGGGCGCCAGCGGCTCGATGGACGCCACCGGCCGCACCGGCACCTCGACCGGCGCCACCGGCAGGACGGGCACCACGGGCGTCACCGGCAGCACCAGCGGCGCAACCGGCACCTCCGGCACCACCGGCGTCACGGGCAGCACCAGCGGCGCGACCGGCACCACCGGTACTACCGGCGTCACCGGCAGCACCAGCGGCACTTCGGGAACGACCGGCACCACCGGCACCTCGGGAACGACCGGTACCACGGGCACCACGGGAACGACTGGTACCACGGGCACCACCGGCACCACCGGCCGCGGTTACTGATCCAGCCCGCGCTTCATCGCAGTACCGGCGGCTTCCCCGGCCGCCATCCAATTCTCCGGCTCACGTCGGCAATGCCGTTCAACTTTGGTTGAACGGCATTTGTTTTTATGCCAGACCAATCCCAGGCCATGCCATTCCGGCAAGCGAGGGCACTCCCAGTCACCCTCCGCGCAGTTCCTGCGCCGCACGGCCCGGCGGCGCATGACATCTGCCCGTCCGCCAAGCCTGCCATATGCAGATGTCAGCCCCATGAAATTGCAGATTGGATAGCAAGATTTGACAAACATGGGCCTCCCGAAGCCACCACAATGCATTCCATAAACAAGAGACGCCCGAACGTCCAAGCCTGCGAGCGCACGGGTGTAAAACAACCAACCTGGTTTTGGGAGAGCACATGAACGAGTTGATGGCACGGCAGTACCAGCGGACCGCGATCGCGGCGGCGGCGGGGATGGTGGCAATGTTCGCCATGCAGCAGGCAAGGGCACAGGAGGCGCCGGTAGCCGGCCCCCAGACCGTGGTGGTGACCGGCGTGCGCGCCGCGCTCGAACAGTCTCTGCGCCAGAAGAGGAATGCCGACGCGGTGGTCGAAGTCGTGACCGCCGAGGACATCGGCAAGATGCCCGATAAGAACGTGGCCGATGCGATCCAGCGCCTGCCGGGCGTGAACACGCAATCGTCGGCCGGCGGCGAGGGCGGCTTCGGCGAGAACGACCGCGTCAGCCTGCGCGGCACCAGCCCCAGCCTGCAGCAAACCCTGTTCAACGGCCACGCGATCAGCACCGGCGACTGGTTCGTGCTGAACCAGATCGGCGGCAACGTCGGCCGCTCGAGCAGCTTCTCGCTGCTGCCGTCCGAGCTGGTGGGCTCGATCGTGGTCCAGAAAAGCGCCACCGCCGACCTGGTCGAAGGCGGCGTCTCCGGCGCCATCAACGTCATCACGCGCCGTCCGCTCGAGTTCAGGCAGCAGCTGACGGTGGAGGGCTCGGTCCAGGCCAACTACAACGACCTTTCCGGCAAGACCGAACCGCATATCTCGGGCCTGGTGAGCTGGAAGAACGCCGCCAATACCGCCGGCATCCTGGTGCAGGGGTTCTCCGAAAAGGCGAGCGTGCGCCGCGATGGCCAGGAAATCCTCGGCTACACGCCGATCAGCGCGACCAGCGCGGCGGCGCTTGCCGATCCGTCGCTGGCCGGTGTGGTGGTGCCGACCTTCATCGGCGCGGCCCTGTTCGAGCAGGAGAAGAAGCGCGAAGGCGGCGCATTCGATGCCGAGATCCGCCCGCACCGCGACCTGACGCTGGATTTCAACGGTTTCTATTCGAAGCTCGAAGCGCCGCACCAGAACACCAACTGGCTCGCTGCGCCGGCCAACTCGATCAACAGCCTGAACCTGATCCCGATCAATCCGGTGGTGCGTAACGGCACCCTGGTGGGAGCCGGATTCACCCGCAACGCGGGCGAGGTCGACAATATCTACCGTCCCGATGCGGGCGGCGAATCCTGGTACCTCGACCTGAACGGCAAGTGGCGCGTCAACGAGCGCTTCAGCCTGTCGGGCAAGGCCGGCAAGACCCACGGCGTCGGCTGGGACCGCGACGACGTGTATTACCAGAACAACGTCGACGGCGGCATGGTGTATGGCCTGAACGGCCTCTCGCCAGCCTCGGTTAGCTACCCCGGCGGCACCACGAATGCGCCGGGCTCGACCGCCTGGGCCGGCGGCGGCGAATCGCAGTCGGTGGACCAGGAAAAATACGCCCAGCTCGATGGCGAACTGCGCCTGGACAGCCCGACCTTCCAGGCGCTGCGCTTCGGCGCACGCTGGACCGACCATGCACGCAGCGCCGAACATCCGCTCGAGACCCGTCCCGGTCCGGTCGGCTTCACCAATCCGGGTCCGGCCTGGAGCGGCCAGATGTACCCGGGCGACTTCGGTAGCGACCTGGGCGGCAACATCCTGAACAACTACTTCAAGTACGACGGCGCCGCGCTCGGGGCCTGGGGCGCGATCCCCGGCAACCGCCTGCTCGACTACGTGCTGCGCCACAACTGGATGAACGAGTTCGAGGTGGCCGAGAAGACCGCGGCGGTGTACGGCATGGTCGACTTCGGCGGCGACGGCTGGAGCGGCAATCTGGGCCTGCGCGCGATCGAGACGCGCCAGACCACGACCGTCAACCTGCCGGGCGGTCCGGCGCCGATCCTGGGCTCGGCCTTCGGCCCCTACACGCCGACCACCTTCAAGCGCACCTACCGCGACTACCTGCCGAGCGCCAACCTCAAGTACAACCTGACGCCCGACCTGACGCTGCGCACCGCGCTCGCCAAGACCATCGCGCGCCCCGACTACAGCGCGCTGGGCGGCTCGGTCTCGCTCAACGACGACGCCCTGAGCGGCAGCGGCGGCAACGTGAACCTCGACCCGGTGCGCTCGACCAACTTCGACATCGGCGCCGAGTGGTATTACGCGCCGAAGGCGCTGCTGTCGGCCGGCCTGTTCTACATGGACCTGCGCTCGATCGTGGCCCAGGGCACGTCCACCGGCAGCTACTACAACAACAAGCGCGAGAGCTTCACCGAGTACCAGATCACGTCGCCCTACAACACCAGCGGCCGGAACCGGGGCGTGGAGTTGAGCTGGCAGCAGCCGTTCGCGAACAACTTCGGCATGCTGGTCAACTACACCTTCGCCGACGGTGAGCTGGACGATGGCGGCGAGCTGCTCAACTCCTCGAGGAACACCTATAACGTGACCGGCTACTTCGAGAACGAGCGCTTCTCGGCGCGCCTGGCGTATAACTGGCGTTCCAAGTACAAGGCCGGCGTGGACCGCGGCGCCAGCCAGCACGTGGACGACATGCCCTCGCTGGCGGCCTCGCTCAACGTCAAGCTGAGCGAGCGCCTGACCCTGACCTTCGACGCGCTCAATCTCACCAACGAGACCATCAAGATGTACGCCGAGAACGAGGACCGGCCACGCGCCTTCTACTCGAACGGCCGTACCTTCTATCTCGGCCTGCGCGGCAAACTGTAAGCCACCCGGGGGCGGCGGGCCTGGCCTGCCGCCCAACCTGGAACAAGAACCACATTCGATACTCACCATGGACCACCTCGAAGGCGGCCCGGCGATCGCGATCGCCTGGGAATGCCTCTCCAACCACGTGCGCGACGACGCATTCACGGCGCGTCTCGTGCTGCGCAACGACAGCCAGGCGCAGATCGCTGCCGGCTGGAGCCTGTGCTTCAACACCTGCCGCAAGATCCTGCCGGAGAGCGTCACGCACGGCTACGCCATGACGCACCTGAACGGCGACCTGTTCTGCCTGAGCATGCCGGCGGGCGGCGCCTGGCTGCCGGGGCAGGTCCACACGGTGGGCTATGCATCCCTGCACTGGGCGATCAGCGTCACCGATGCGCCGCTGGGCTTCTACCTGCTGGATGCGCAGGGCCGCGCGTTCGACCTGGGCGATCCGCAGATCGCGCCCTTCGTGCGCGAGGAACAGCGCCAGCGCCTGCGCGGCGACCTGGCGCCGACGATGGATGCGGCCCGGCGTTTCGAACGCGACGCGGCGCTGTCGCTGCTGCCGCCGGACGAGGTAGGGCGCATCACGCCGCGCCCGCGCGCCGCGCGCTTCGATGCGCGCCAATGCCTGCTCGGGAAGGACTCGCCGATCGCCAGCGGCCCTGGCCTGGAAAACGAAGCGGCCTTGCTGCGCGCGATCCTGCCGCCCGGCGCGGGCGCGGCGAGCATCGTGCTCGAGATCGGGCCGGTCGACGCCGGCAGGACCGATCCGCGCGTGCGCCATGAAGCCTATCTGCTGGAGATCGCGCCGAGCCGCGTGCTGGTGCGCGGCGCCAGCGCCCATGGCGTGTTCAACGGCCTGCAAAGCCTCGTTCAGCTGATGGCGCCGAACGGCGCGCTGCCCTGCGGCGCCGTGCTCGACGCGCCGCGCTTCGCCTACCGCGGCATGATGCTGGACGTGGCGCGCCACTTTTCCAGTGTCGACACCGTGCTGCGCCTGCTCGACTGCATGGCCGGCTACAAGCTCAATCGCTTCCACTTCCATCTGACCGACGACGAGGGCTGGCGCCTGGCGATCGACGCCTTGCCCGAACTGACCGCGGTCGGCGCGCGCCGCGGCGTGGATGGCGCCCCGTCATTGCCGCCATCGTTCGGTTCCGGCGCCGCCGTTGCGGCCTCGACCGGCAGCGGCTTCTACAGCGGCGAGCAGTTCGTGGCCATCCTGCGCCATGCACATGCGCTGCACATCGAGGTCGTCCCCGAATTCAATATGCCGGGCCATGCGCGCGCGGCGGTCCAGGCGATGCGGGTGCGCCATGCGCGCCTGCTGGCCGCCGGCGACGTCGCCGGCGCCGAGGAGTACCTGCTCAGCGATCCGGACGACGCCTCGCGCTACGAATCGGTCCAGTTGTGGCACGACAATGTGATGTGCATCGCCTTGCCCTCGGTCGAGCGCTTCATCGACACCGTGGTGACCGAAGTGGCGGCCCTATACCGGCGCGCCGGGGCGCCGCTTCGCGTGCTGCATACCGGCGGCGACGAGGTGCCGGTCGGCGCCTGGCTCGGCTCCCCGGTGTGCCGGGCGCGCATGCGCGAACGCGGCTGGCACGACGTGCGCCAGCTGCGCGACGATTTCCAGGCCCGCTGCCACGCCATCCTGGAGCGTCACCGCATCGCCTTCGCCGGCTGGGAAGAAACGGCGCTGGCGCCCGCCGGCCCGGATGGCCCGCTGCGGCCCGACCCCGCCACCAGCGGCAAGGGCCAGCACGTGTATGTCTGGAACAATGGCTGGGGCTCCGGCCAGGAGGACTGCGCCAACCGCCTGGCCAACGCCGGCTACGACGTGGTGCTGTCCAGCGCCGCCAGCCTGTATTTCGATTTCGCCTACGCCAAGCATCCGCAGGAACCGGGCTACTACTGGGCCGGCTTCGTGGACACGCGCGACACTTTCGGCATGGTCCCGCTCGACGCCCCGGTGCTGGCGGGCCACGACGCCATGGGCCGCGCGCCGGCGCCGGCGCGCGTCGCTGGCCTGGCCCCGCTCGATGCCGGGGGCCGCAGCCGCATCGCCGGCCTGCAAGGCCAGTTATGGGGCGAGAATGCGCGTTCGCGCGAGCGGGTCGAATACCTCGCCATGCCGCGCATGATCGCCCTGGCCGAGCGCGCGTGGAGCCCGGACCCCGGCTGGCGCGACGGCGCCGAACTGGCGCGCGACTGGAACGAATTCGCCAACCGCCTCGGGCAGCGCGTGCTGCCACGGCTGGACCGCCAGCCGCGCCCATGGCATTACCGCCTGCCGCCACCCGGCGCGGTGATCAAGGAGGGCGCGCTGCATGCGAATGTCGACCTGCCGGGCCTGGCCCTGCATTACACTCTGGATGGCCGCGACCCCACGGCGGCCAGCCCGCGCTACGCGGCGCCGGTGCCGCTGGCCGGCGGCGCGCGCGTCAGGCTGGCCAGCTTCGATACCAACGGGCGCGCCAGCCGCATCGTCACCCTGCAGTCGCCACCACCCCAGGATCCGCCATGAATGCGCTGACCGACGCCCCCGCCGCCACGCTGCCGACGCCGCAGCGCCGCCACCCGCTGTCCTGGGTCCCGACCCTGTACCTGGCCCAGGGCCTGCCGTTCTACGCGGTGGCCCTGGTGGCGGGCCAGATGCTCAAGAGCATGGGCGTGCCGAACGACCAGATCGCGCGCTGGACGGGCCTGCTTGGCCTGGCATGGGCCTTCAAGGCCTTGTGGAGTCCCTTCATGGAGCTGGCGCCGAGCCGGCGCCTGGCGGTGGTGGCCTGCCAGATGATCGGCGGCGCCTGCCTGGCCCTGGTCGCGCTGGCGCTGCAGCTGCCGATGTGGTTCGCGCTGTGCATGGCGCTGCTCGCGATCGTGTCGCTGGCGTCGAGTACCCACGACATCGTCGCCGACGGCATCTATATCGCCAGCCTGGATGCGCGCGAGCAGGCCGCCTATGCCGGCTGGCAGGGCGCCTTCTTCAACGCCGCCAAATTCATCTCGCTCGGCGGCCTGTTGATACTGGCCGGTGAACTGGAGCAGCGCTACGGCATCGAGGCCGCCTGGACCACCGTGTTCGTGCTGCTGGGCGGCCTGCTGCTGGCGCTCGGCCTGTACCACCTGCGCGCCTTGCCGGCCACGCCGCGCCAGGCGGCGCCGGACAGCAGCCTGGCCGCCATCGGCGCCACGCTGCTGGACGTGATCAAGACCTTCTTCGCCAAGCCCGGCATCTGGCTGGCGATCCTGTTCATCATCCTGTTCCGCGCCGGCGAAGGGCAGATCCAGTCGATCGGACCGCTGTTCCTGCGCGACGCACGCGATGTCGGCGGGCTGGGACTGACCACCGCCGAAGTCGGCTGGGCCTACGGCACCGTCGGCACCGGCGCCTTCTTGGTGGGCAGCATCGCCGGCGGCTATTTCACGGCCTGGCTGGGATTGAAGCGCGCGCTGCCGTTGCTGATCCTGGCGATGAACCTGCCGAACGCCGCGTTCTGGTACCTGAGCCACGTCCAGCCCGAATCGTTCGCGACCATCGTGGCGCTGCTGGGAATCGAGATGTTCGGCTACGGCTTCGGCTTCGTCGGCGTGATCCTGTTCATCATGCAGGTGGTGGCCAGCGGCCGCTACCAGGCCGCCCACTACGCACTCGGCACCGGCTTCATGCAGCTCGGCTTCGTGCTGTTTCGCACCATCAGCGGCGACATCCAGCAGGCGCTGGGCTACCGCGATTTCTTCCTGTGGGTGCTGTTGGCCAGCGTGCCGGTGCTGATCCTGAGCCGCGTGATGAAGCTCGATGCGGCGCCTGCAAAACCCTCTAGCGCTTCTTGACCGGCAGCGCCAGCCAGCCCTGCCACTGGCCGTCGCCGTCGCGCTCGACCTTCTGGATATGGGGCCGGGTCGCGTCCAGCCGCCACACGGCCTGGTGCTCGAGCCAGTCCTCGTACATGGCGCGAAAGCGCGGCCACTCGCCCCGAAAATCGAGGCAGGCGTACATCCCGGCCGGCAGCACGCGCAGGCCGAGCGCCGGATCGTCGCCCGGCGCGTCGTCGCCGAAGCCGAAGTCGTAGCAGTATTCGCGCTCGCCGGTAAAGCCGGGATCCTCGTCGAATACCCCATACCAGGGCGCGCCGCGCGCGAGGCTGGCCTCGCGCTCGCAGATGAAGGCATTGCAGGCCAGCGACAGCGCCGCGCCCGACTGGCCGAAGAAGCGCTGGTAGCGCAGCTTGACGGCGGGCAGGCTGCGCAGCGCGACGCGCGCGGCCACGCTGCCCGGCGCGGGCGGGCAGTAGGGCGCCTGCAGGGCGGCCAGGTTGCTTGGCTCGGCGACGAAGAAGCTGACATCGCTCTCGCGCCCGACCTGGGCGTCCATATAGGCGCGCCAGCCACCGTCGCGCCAGGCCTTGGCCGACATCGCGAACTGCTGCTTGAACGCCTTGGCGAAGGCCGCGTTGGACGGGAAGCCGCAATCCTGGGCGATGCGCCCGACCGGCACATCGGGCTCGTGGCGCAGCAGGTGGGCGGCGCGGCGCAGGCGGCGCTTGCGCTGGTATTCGACCGCCGAGAAGCCGGTGAGCGCGCGGAAGATGCGGTCGAAGTGGTAGCTCGAATAGCTGGCCGAGGCGGCCAGGCTGCCGAGGGCCAGCGGGTCGCCGACCGAGTCGAGCATCAGGTCCATCACTTCGTACAGGCGCGAGTCGCGCGCGACTGCGCGCGCATGCAGGGCAGGCTGGCGGCGCTCGACAGGTGACGGGACCAATGGCGGCATTTCGCATGATGTCATTACAAAACTGAATGAATTATGCGGCCAAACGCGCTGCCATGGCGAACAATGTGTTTCGCCGACAACAGCGGGCGCGCCGTGTGGTTCAGCCCAGCCAGGGTTGGTAGGCAATGCCCTGGCCGATCAACGCTGTCACAGCGTCGACGTTCTCGGCGCTCTCGCTGAACGAGGCTAGCACGCCGGCCAGGCTGTCGCGGCCCGAGTCGAGCGCTTCGAGCCAGAAGGCAAAGCCGCCCGCGTCCGGACTGCGGTCCAGCACGTTGCGGTAGAGCAGGGTGACGACCTCGGTGTGGCTGGGCGCCGCGCCATACAGATCATGGAATTCCTTCGAAGCGGCGAAGTCCTCGGCGACGGTACGCAGCGAGACGCCCCGGTCGAGCGCCGCGATCCAGAAACCGAGGCCTGTTTCATCCGGTGCGCGGTCGAAAGCGGCGCGATAGATGCGGTAAGCCTGGGCTGAGGCGCCGTCGATGTCCAGGGCCAGGGCGCCATCGCTGAACAGCAGGCGCTCGACGCCTTCGAGCTGGTCGACGCCGTCATTGGGGGCGCCGCTCTGGTCGGTGAGAACCCATGTGCCTGGCGCTGCGCCGCTGCGCACCGCATACCATTCGCGCAGTTGCGCGTAGCTGGCGGTGTCGAGTCCCGCACCACCGATCAAAAGATCGTTGCCGGGGCCGCCGCTGAGCAGGTCGTTGCCGGCGCCGCCATCGAGGCGGTCGTCCAGCCAGCTGCCGAGCAGCACGTCGTTGCCGGCGGTTCCGGCCAGGTCCAGCGGCTGGCGCGATCCGTTCGGATCGACACGGCCCGTGAAATTGTCGGCGCTGAGCGCACCCGGCGCGACGTTCTTGAGCGTCAGGATGTCGCGATAGGCATCGGGGTCGTTCACTGCGCTGCCTGGGCGGCCCTGCAGCACCGTGTCGGCGCCGCGCTGGGCCAGCCGCAGATTGCCGTCGGCCGCGAACGGGTTGCGCCCGCCTGGCTGCAGCAGCGGCAGGATGTCGAGCAGGTCGCCGCCCACGCCGGCGCTGAAGTCGGTGATGGTGAACGACCCGGTCGTGGAGAACATCAGCGGCTGGAAGGTGTCGACCCCGGCGCCGCCCTCGGCCACCAGGTCGACCGGGCCGCCCTGGATGATCACCGTGATCAGGTCGTCGCCGGCGCCGCCGCGCACCTGGACCGTGCCGGCATCGCGTTCGTAGCGGTTGTTGGCGAAGCGGATGCGGTCGTTGCCATCGCCGCCGTCGAGCAGGATATCGAGGTTGCCGCTGCCGTCGGTGGGTGGGGATTCGGCGCCGCCGGCCTGCAGGAAGTCGTCGCCTTCCTCGCCATACAGGCGCTGTACGCCCCAGCGGCCGGTGCGCAATTCATCGTTGCCGGCGCCACCGAACATGGCATTGTCGCCCAGGTCGTCCGCCAGGAAATCGGCGCCGGCGCCGCCGCGCAGCGTATCGTTGCCCAGGCCGCCAAACAGCCAGTCGTTGCCGTCCCCGCCTTCGAGCGTGTCGTTGCCGTCGACGCCGCTCAGCCTGTCGTTGCCGGCGCCGCCGCGCACCAGGTCGTCGAGCCGGCCTCCTGTCAGCGTGTCGTCGCCGGCGGTCCCATCCAGGGTCTGGCCGCGCGTCGAGCCGTCCGGATGGCTGCCCTCGACGAAGTTGGCCGAGTTGAAGGCGCCGACCGTGGTGTTCTCGAGCACGGCGTGGGTGGCGAAGGCGAAGGCGCCAGCCGCGCCGTCGCGGTCGATCTGGAGCAGCACCCGGCTGCCTTCCTGCACCAGGCGCGCCTGGCCGGTGCCGAACGGATTGGCGTATTGCGGCCCGAAGAACGAGAACACGTCCAGCAGGTCGCCGCCGGCGCCGGTCTGGAAGTCGCGGATCGTCACCACCATTTGGGGGTCCGGGCTCTGCGCAAAGGCGTAGGTATCGCTGCCGGCGCCGCCGCTGACCAGCGTCACGCGCGGTCCGCGCAGATTGCTGACCATGATGCTGTCGTTGCCGTCGCCGGCGTCGATGTCCAGGGGCGGGGCGCCCACCGGATCGGAGAAGGTGAGCACATGAATACGGTCGTCGCCGGTGCCGCCGAGTACGCGCCGTACCGCGGTACCGGTCACGATCAAGGTGTCGTTGCCGCTGCCGCCGTCGAGGAGCGAGCCGGTCCCGCCGGCCCACGCGCTGTTATCTTCCAGCAGGTCGTTGCCAGCGCCGCCGCGCAAGATGTTCACGCCCATCGAATCGCGCAGTTCGTCGTTGCCGTCGCCGCCGTCGAGGATGTCGTTGCCGCTGCCGCCCACCAGCAGGTCGTCGCCCGCGCCGCCCTCGAGCAGGTCGTCGCCCATCTCGCCGTACAGCGTGTCCTTGCCGCCCAGGCCGCGGAGATAGTCCGCGCCGTCGCCGCCATCGATGATGTCGTCCTGTTCGGTGCCGGTCAGGTCGTCGGCCTGGGCGGTGCCGGTGAGGTTCAGGGAAAATGGCATGTTATGGGCGGACATGGTTTTGATGGACATGAAAGGAACTCAACTATTGCCGATTGTATGGGCAATGTCCATGAGCTTATATCGGTCATGCATATCGGGTAGGTGCGCGCACTCAGCGACGGCGGCGATGCTGCGCGCAGGTACCGTGCGCACGCGTCTGTGCGCCATACCGTTCTGCGGCAGCACCCGGTACGGCAACCGGGCCATCTCCTACCGGGCCTGGTCGATCTCGTGGCCGCACTTCGCCGGCCTGTTCATCGCGCGCGTCTCGCGCGGGCACACGCTGCGCGAATGTATCGGCGGCGCCAGGTGGGTGAGTACTTAGGTAGCCAGCATGCGCAGCAACAGGCCAGTGATGTAAGCGCAGTAGGTGCCGAGCGCATAGCCGAGCACCGCCAGCAATACCCCGACCGGGGCCAGTGCCGGATGGAAGGCGCTGGCGATCACCGGGGCCGAGGCGGCCCCGCCGACATTGGCCTGCGAGCCGACCGCCAGGAAGAACAGCGGCGCCCGGATCAGCTTGGCCACCAGCAGCAACAGGCCGCCATGCACCGCGATCCAGATCAGGCCCAGCAGGAACAGCCACGGCCGGTCGAGCAGGGCGTTCAGGTCCATGTGCATGCCGATCGTCGCCACCAGGATGTACAGCATGGCCGAGCCGATGGTCGAGGCGCCGGCGCCTTCCAGGCTGCGCGCGCGCGTAAAGCTCAGCAGCAGGCCGAAGGTGGTGGCGTACACCACCACCCAGAAGAAGTTCGAGGTCAGGCTGTAGTCCTGCAGCCGCCATTCGGCCGGCAGGCTGGCGATCCAGGCCACCGTCGGGCCGGTCAGGGCGTGCGACAGGCCGGTCACGCCCAGGCCCACGGCCAGCACCACCATCACATCGGTCAGCGTCGGGATCCGCGCGTGTTCCGCCTGGTAGCGTTCGATCCGGTCCTTCAGGGCATTGATGGCGGACAGGTCGGCGCCGGTCCAGCGGTCGAAGGCCTGGGCGCGGCTGGCCAGGAACAGCAGCACCGCCATCCAGACATTGGCGACCAGCACGTCGACGGCGACGAACTGGCCGAACAGGGTGGCGTCGACGTCGAACACTTCCTTCATCGCCGCCTGGTTGGCGCCGCCGCCGATCCAGGCGCCGGTGACGGTCGTCATGCCGCGCCAGGTGTCGCCGGCCACGGTCTCGGGATGGATGAAGCCCATCGCGATGAACGACACGATGGCGCCCAGCATTACGCCCAGGGTGCCGGTAAGAAACATGATGATGGCCTTCGGCCCCAGGCGCAGTACGGCGCCGAAGTCGATCGCCACGCACAGCAATACCAGGGCGCTCGGCAGCAGGTAGTCGCGCGCCACCGGATACAGCGACGAGGCATTGCCGTCGATCACGCCAAGCGTGTTGAGCAGGGCGGGAATCAGGTAGCACAGCAGCAGGGCCGGCACGTAGGTGTAGAAGCGCCGCCAGAAGCCGGAGGGGCGCGCAGCGCTCCAGAAGACGGCGCCGAGGATGACGGCCAGCATGCCCAGTACGACGGCATCGTTGGTGACCAGCGGGGAAGCAGTTTGCATCGGGGGTCCTGGTAAGAAGGAGTCGGCATCCACCGCAGACGCGGCAGCACCGCGCATTCTACATTTTCCTCCTTAAAAATCATGTCTTTACGACATCTGCGGCCTGTCGTGACAGATCTGGCCGCGAGGTGCGCGGTGCCGGGCGCGGCGGCTGCCCGAAGTATGATGAAATCGATCTTCATCCATACCGGCGGGAGGCCATCATGACAGCAGCGTTCAAGGCGGGCGACAAGGTGCAATGGAAGTCGTCGCAGGGCACGGTGACCGGCAAGGTCAAGAAGAAGCTGACGTCGCCGACCGACATCAAGGGCCACCACGTGGCCGCCTCCACGGACAATCCCGAGTACCTGGTGGCCAGCGACAAGACCGGCGCCGAGGCGGCGCACAAGCCGGGATCGCTGACCAGGAAGTAATTGGCGGCGCTTCCTTAAGATTCGTTTCATCTTCACGCGGCATGCTCGGCGGCGAACGGTTTGCGCCATACTGGCGCCTGCCTCTTGTACGGAACCCCGCATGCGCATCCTGTTGGTCGAAGACGATCTCTCCCTTGGCGACACCATCCAGGCCTGGCTGCGCCTGGACCAGCACGCGGTCGATTGGGTCCAGCGCGGCGACTCGGCCGATACCGCCCTCAGCACGCATCACTACGACTGCGTGCTGCTCGACCGCGGCCTGCCGGGCCTGACCGGCGACGCCTTGCTGGCGCGCCTGCGCGCGGCCGGCAACGGGGTGCCGGTCATCCTGATCACCGCCTTCAATGCGCTGGCCGACCGGGTCGAGGGCCTGGACCTGGGCGCCGACGACTACCTGGTCAAACCGTTCGAGCTCGAGGAAATGTCGGCCCGCATCCGGGCCGCCGTGCGCCGCGGCGCCAACCAGGTCAGCAATGCACTCAGCCACGCCGGCATCGCCCTCGATCTCGACACCAAGCAGGCGCGCCTGGACGGCCAGCCGGTCGCGCTGACGGCGCGCGAGTACAACGTGCTGTATGCGCTGCTGCTGCGGAAAAACAGCATCGTCACCCGCGCCCAGATCGAGGAAACCCTGTACGGCTGGGGCGACGAGGTCGAGAGCAATGCGATCGAGGTGTATATCCACAACCTGCGCAAGAAGTTCGGCGCCGACGCCATCGTCACCGTGCGCGGCCTGGGCTACCGCCTGAAGAACGATGGCGAATAAGCCGCGCGAACGGGATGCGGCGCCGTGGTCGCTGCGGCGCCGCCTCTTGGGGGCGATCGTGGCCGCCAGCAGCGTGCTGTGGCTGGCCAGCCTGGGCATCGTCACCGTGATCGCCTGGCAGGAAACCACCGAGGTGTTCGACGACGCGCTGGAAGAATCGGGCTATATGATCATGGCCGCGACCACCGACTGGAGCGAACGGGGCCTGCTGCCGGAGCCGGGCGCCAGCGGCCAGCATGGCCGCAAGGTCGACATGCAGTACCAGATCGTCGCGGACGGGCGCGTGATCCAGCGCACCGGCGACGCGCCGGCGCAGCCCTATGTCTCCAATTTCGACGACGACCATGGTTTTGCCGAAGCGCTGGCCGGCGGCGAGCGCTGGCGCGTGTTCGTGGTGCGCGACGAAGCGCGCAAGGTCGAGGTGCAGGTGGGGCAGCAGGTCGAGAAGCGCTTCGATATCCTGGAAGAGCTGGCCGATTCGCTGCTGCTGCCGGTGCTGGGCTTCCTGGCGCTGCTGGCGCTGGTGTGCTGGGTGCTGACCGGGCGTGTGCTCAAACCCCTGCGCCAGACCGCCGCCAGCATCGCCGCCAAGACCCCACTCGACCTGACACTGGTCGAGACGGGCGGCCAGGCGCGCGAGGTGCTGCCCATCGTGCAGGCCCTGAATGGCGTGCTGGGACGGCTGGACGCGGCGCTGCAGGCCGAGCGCCGCTTCACGGCCGACGCCGCGCACGAGCTGCGTACGCCGCTGGCGGGACTGCATATGCATCTGCAGCTGCTGCAGCGCCAGCATCCCGACCTGGCGGCGCCGTTCCAGAAGCTGCGCCAGGACATCGCGCGCATGACGGCGCTGGTCGACAGTCTGCTCACGCTGGCGCGCCTCGATCCGCTGGCGCGCGAGCAGCTGGTGGCGCAGCAGGTGACCTTGCTGCCGCTGCTCGAACGCGTCGTCGGCGCGCACGACCAGGAGGCGCGCCAGCGCGGCATCGCGCTCACGCTGCGCTGCGCGCTGGAGACCGTGCAGGGCGATCCGCAGATGCTCGAGATCGTGCTGCGCAACCTGGTCGACAACGCGCTGCGCTACTGCCCGGACGGCAGCCGGATCGAGATCGAGGCGCTGCCCGGCGCCGGGCGCGATCGCATCGCGGTGCGCGACGACGGGCCCGGCGTCGACGAGGCCAGCCGCCAGCGCCTGACCGAGCGCTTCTTCCGGGTGCTGGGCCAGGGCCAGCAGGGCAGCGGCCTGGGACTGTCGATCGTCAAGCGTATCGCCGACCTGCATGGCATGGTACTGGCGTTCGGGCCGGGCCTCGATGGCCGTGGGCTGGGCGTGAGCCTTGAACTGCCGGCTGCCGGCGCCGGCCTGCAGGCATAGGCGCTTAAGATCGGTTTAATGTCCGCTGGGTGTAATGCGTCCGTGCCTGCCAATCGAGTCGCAGGCAACCACCTACCAGACAAAGGACCCACCATGAAATCCATCGCTCAACTCTCCTGCATCGCCGCACTGCTCGCATTGTCGGCCGCCGCCGTCGCACAGAATATCGCCGATGCGCCGCCCGGCGCGGCGACCGACGTCAAGCCGGTCGCGGGCTATACCGGTCCGTCGGGCGCGCCCCTGATGAGCGCAAAGGATGTGCTGGCCAAGGCCAAGGACGACCAGTACGTGCGCCTGAAGGGCAAGCTCACCAGCCACAAGGGCGACGAGGACTACGAGTTCACGGATGCCAGCGGCAAGATCACGGTGGAAATCGACGCCGACCGCTTCCCGCAGGGCGTCAAGGTCGATCACAACACGCTGGTGGAATTGACCGGCGAATTCGACAAGGAGATGTTCGGCGAGTCGAAGCTGGACGTCGACCAGATCAAGGTCGTCGCCAACTGAGCCGCGGCGGGCATGGGCGATAATGGCGGCTTTACCGCCTCCATTGTCCGCCCATGCAGTTCGACGACCATGACCTGAGACGCCACTTCGACCAGGGCGCCTACCAGCGCGGCCAGGACTATGCCCGCATGGGCAAGGTGCGGGCGGCGCACTGGGATCACGACAAGCTGATCGGCGAAGTCGACGGCAGCGGCGCCGAGCGCTATCGCCAGACCATCCGTGTCGGCGACAAGGGCCCCGGCATCGCCATCCAGGGCAGTTGCAGCTGCCCCGTGAGCTACAACTGCAAGCATGTGGTGGCGGTGCTGCTGGTCGACCTTGAACGCGCACTGGCCGTGGCGCCGGTATCGGCGGCGGCGCGCTCCGAAGCCTGGCTGGAACAGCTCGCCGAGTTGTCGCGCGCACGGCAGGCCGGTCACGCGGCGTCCGGCGCCGCCGCCTCTGGCCTGGTGTGGGTGCTGGCGCCGGATCCGCGCGACGGCGCGCCGCGGTTGCACCTGCGCCGGGCGCGGCTGCGCAAGAACGGCGCCATCGGCGGCACCACGCCGGTACACGATGTGCATGCCCTGCTGCGCGCGCTGCCGGCGGCGCGCGCTGGCGCCGACGAAGCGTTGCTGCGCCTGTTCGCCGCGCTGCAGGCGGGCGGCCCGGTCGCCAGCGATGCCGAAGCCGCGGGCGAGTTCGGCGCGCGCCTGCTGACCCGCGCCTGCGCCGAAGGCCGGCTGCTGCTCGCCTGGTCCGACCAGCAATTGCGCGACGGCCAGCTGTCCTTGCTGCGTCCAGGGCCGCAGCGGCAGGCCGAACTGCTCTGGCGCCGCAGCGCCGACGGCACGGCGCGGCTCGACTGGATGTATGTCGACAGCGGCGCCGCGGCCGCCGTGCTGCCGACCGATCCGCCATGCTATGTCGACGACGACCAGCTGGGCGCCCTGGCGCTGCCCGAGACGCTGGCCGGGTTGCCACCGGCCGCGCTGGTCAGGCTGGTCGCCCAGGCGCCGCAACTGGCGCCGGAGCACGGCGCCGGGATGGCGTCCCGCCTTGCCGAGCTCGGCCTTGAGCACCTGGTGCCGCTGCCGCAGCAGATCGCCACGCGCCGGCGCAACGACATCGCCCCGACGCCGGTCCTGCTGCTCGACTGCATGGAGACAGGCTGGGGCCGCAACGTCGCCTGGCATGACCACGCGCTGCTGTCTTTCGACTACGATGGCTACCCGGTCGAGGTTGTCGCCGAGCCGGTGCTGCGCACGCTGCAGGACGGCGCCGTCGTGCTGATCGAACGCAATGCGGCGGCGGAGGCGGCGGCCGCCGCCATGCTGGCCGAGCTCGGTTTCTTTGCGCCGCCATCCGGTTCGCCGCTCGACGAACTGGCGGGCGTCCTGCAGATGAAGGACGAGGCGGCCTGGGTCGGGTTTGCCCGGCACGGCTTGCCGCGCCTGCGCGCCGCCGGCTGGGACATTTATCTGGACGAGAATTATCGCTACGACCTGTCCGAGGTCGACGAGTGGTACGCCGACCTCGACGAAGACGGCAGCGACTGGTTCTCGCTCGAGCTGGGCATCGTGGTCGACGGCCAGCGCCATGCCTTGCTGCCCTTGCTGGTGCAGATGGTGCGCGCCGCGCCGCACGACTTTACCGCGGCGGCGCTGGCCGCCCGCACCGAACACGAGGCCTTGCTGGTGGAGCTGTCGCCGGCGGGGCGCGTCGCCTTGCCGTGGACCCGTATCAAGCCGATCCTGTCGACGCTGGGCGAGCTGTATTTTGGCGAACGCCTCGGGCGGGCCGTGCGCCTGCCGTTCATGGATGCCGCGCGCATCGCCGAACTGGAGCGCGCGGCGCAGTTGCGCTGGGTGGGCGGCGAGCGCCTGCGCGAACTGGGCCGCAAGCTCGACACCTTTGGCGGCATCGTGCCGGTCGCGCCGCCGGCCGGCCTGCAGGCCGCGCTGCGGCCCTACCAGCTGAGCGGCCTGGCGTGGCTGCAGTTCCTGCGCGAATACGGTTTCAACGGCATCCTGGCCGACGATATGGGCCTGGGCAAGACCATCCAGACCCTGGCCCATATCCTGCTCGAGAAAGAGGCCGGCCGCCTCGATGCGCCGGCCATGGTGGTGGCGCCGACCAGCCTGATGCCCAACTGGCAGGCCGAGGCCGCGCGCTTCGCGCCTGGCCTGCGGTTGCTGCTCCTGCACGGCAAGGAGCGCGCGGCCTCGTTCGACGCCATCGGGCAGGCCGACATTGTGCTGACCACCTACGCCTTGCTGGGGCGCGACGAGGAAGCACTGCGCCGCCACCGCTATCACCTGCTGATCCTCGACGAGGCCCAGTACATCAAGAATCACCGCAGCAAGGCGGCCCAGACCGCCTGCCTGCTCGATGCCCGCTATCGCTTGTGCCTGACGGGCACGCCGGTGCAGAACCACCTGGGCGAGCTCTGGTCGCAATTTAACTTCCTGATGCCGGGCCTGCTCGGCGACGACAAGGCGTTCAGGGCGTTTTTCCGCAACCCGATCGAGAAGCAGGGCGATGGGCAGCGCAAGGACTTCCTGGCGCGGCGCGTGAAACCGTTCATGCTGCGCCGGACCAAGGACAAGGTGGCGACCGAGTTGCCGCCCAAGACCGAGATCGTGCTGCCGGTCGAGCTCGGCAGCCAGCAGCGCGACCTGTACGAGACGGTGCGGGTGGCGATGGACCGCAAGGTGCAGGAAGAGATCGACCGCAAGGGCCTGGCGCGCAGCCAGATCGTGATCCTGCACGCCCTGCTCAAGCTGCGCCAGGTATGCTGCGATCCGCGCCTGCTCGATGCCGGGAGCGAGACCGGATCGGCCAAGCTGCACACGCTGATGGAGCTGCTCGATACCCTGGTCAGCGAAGGGCGCAAGGTGCTGGTGTTCTCGCAGTTCACCAGCATGCTGGCCCTGATCGGCGCCGCGCTGCGCGAACGCGGCGCCAGTTACGTCGAGCTCACCGGCGACACGGTCGACCGGGCCGCGCCGGTGGCCGCCTTCCAGGAAGGGCAGGCCGGCGTGTTCCTGATCAGCCTGAAGGCCGGCGGGGTGGGGCTCAACCTGACCGCGGCCGACACCGTGATCCACTACGATCCGTGGTGGAATCCGGCTGCCGAGAACCAGGCGACCGACCGCGCCTGGCGCATCGGCCAGCAGCAGCCGGTCTTCGTCTACAAGCTGATCGCGCGCGGGACGCTCGAAGAGAAAATCCAGGAGATGCAGCGCCGCAAGGGCGAACTGGCCGACACGCTGCTGGCCAACGAGACCGACACCGAGCTGGCGCCCGGCATCCAGGCGCACGACCTGCGCGCGATCTTCGCAACGCCGTCCTGAAGCGGGCGCGCTGCAAGCGGCGCCAGCCTCACGCGTCCAGCGCAGCGGGCCGTGCGCCGAGGGCTGCATGGTTCCGGTCTGCACGCCGTCCGGAATGCGCAAGGCCCGCCGTGTGGCGGGCCTTGTGCGATGCGCTGCCGTCAGGCTTCGAGCCGACGTGTCAGTCAGGCGTCAAGCCGATTTGTCCTGGTGCGCATCGAGCTGCGCAAGCAGTTCCTGGCCGTTCGAGTGCGTGTAGTCCTTGTTGACTTCGCGCTTGATCAGCGATTTCACCTGCGGATCGATCTGTGCGCGCAGCACGCCGAGGAATTCGGGCGAGGCCGACACCACCAGCTGCTGGAAGCGGCCGTCCTGATGCGCCTTCAGCAGATAGCCCGAGATATCGCGCGCGAACTTCTGCGCTTCGTGCTCGGACGGCGTGACCGCAGGCTGGTAATCGCTGCCGACGCCGCCGGCCGGTGCGGCGTGTTCGAAGCCGCCGCCCTGGCCGCCGCCGATACTGTGGCCGCTACTCTGGGCCGCGCGTGGGCTCATCTTGTCGGTGACGGTCTCGAGCACGCGCTGCTGCGCGCCTGGATTGACCAGGTCTTCGACTTCCTGCAGTGAAGAAGCGGAGTCGGCGTTCGAGAAAATGCGTGCGCGGCCGGCGTTGGCTGCGATAGTCCAGGTTGTTGGCATGGTACCCCCTGTAAAAAATTGTGAGCGGCATCGCCTGCATGGCGGCCCTGGCGACAGACGACGTTCGTCCAGGTCTCGTGCGTGGCGACAAGTGACAATTTAGTATAGCCCTGCAAATAAATGTTCGGCGCACCGCCGTCCTGCCGTGCGCGCCCCTGTCCTGGCAGGAACGATTTGTTTGCGGAGGTGCATTACCTAACCGACGCGGCGCGCACTGCGCGGCATGATGGACTCATCGACAACAAGCATATGAGAGGAAGCATCATGGGTAAATATTTCATCGGTTGGCTCCTGGGTATCCCCGCCGTCGTGCTCGTGATCCTGTACTTCATCTTCGGCTGATCACGCTCCGCCAGAAACGACAACGCCACCGATCAGGTGGCGTTGTCGTTTCTGGCCAGTGCAAACCGCTGGCACATCGGACACCGGCTGGCGCCGGCCTCCGATGAAGAGCCAAGGCACGGGAGCGCCGTGGCCCGAGAGCCGATTACCAGCCCACGTCCTTCAGCAGTGGCAGCGTCAGGTCATACGGTGGCGTCACGCGCAGCGTCAGGTCGCGGTTGATGCTCGGTTCCATCAAGAGGTTCGGCGTGGCCGACACATCCCAGTGCGATACCGAGGAGCCCGGCGCCAGCACCGCTGGCGTGTACAGCAGCGGACGGCCTGCCAGATCGGCGCCGGCCTTGCGGTTCGGGTCGATCGCCAGCGACGCGGTGACGGCGCCAGGCGACGTGCGCGAGCCGTAAGGCTTGGCTGCGGCGACGGCTGCTTTCAGGGTGTTGCCGTCTTCCAGCGAGATACCGACCGAAGGAATGGTCACGGTGTCGTCGGTGCCGCCCGGTGCAAAGCCGCCGCTTGCGTTGTTCTGCAGCAGCACGGCAACCGCGCCGGCGTCCTGTGCGTTCTTCACTTTGAGGGAGAAGTTGCAGCCGCCGCGGGTGATGATCGGCACCTTGCCGCGCGCCGCCGCCGTATTGGCCGCGTCGAATGGCGAGCAGCCGTGGCCGAGCTGGCCAGGCTGGTCGGTGATGGTGGCCAGCACGCCCAGCTTGCCGGTGGTCGGCACCGGTGGGCCGAACGACGACGCGCTATAGGACGCGGTCGGCACGGCGCCGGCCGGGCTGGTGGACTTGACCACTGGCAGCGCCGCCAGCAGGCTGGCGCCGGCGACCGAATTCGGACCGGTCCAGGCCAGTTGCAGCGGGTTGACCGCCGAGCGCGCGCGCTCGGCCGAGGTCATGTTCAGCCAGCTCTTGCCGGCCGTGTTGTCGTACATGAACTCTTCCCAGAAGCTCGGCAGTCCGCCGGTGGCGACGTAGGCGGTGCCGGCGGCGTTCAGGCGGTAGCCGACCGAGGTATTGGTCGAGGTCAGCGCGAAGCCCAGGCCATGGCCCAGTTCATGCAGCAGGGTAGCGGCGAAGTCGACGTCGCTGCCTTCGTTGCCGTCCAGGCCCAGGTAGAACTTGCTGCCGGCCAGGCAGTTCGGCGCGCCGAGGTTGATATTGAACTGCGTCTTGATGTCGACGTTGCCGAAGCCGCTGCCGTCGTCGGGCTGGTTGGCGCTCAGGTTGAAGCCGGCCAGCTTGTTGGCCAGCGCCTGCGGGTACCAGGTGCCTGGTTTGCCGCCCGGGAAATCGTGCCAGATGTTCCAGGCGCCGGCGCTGCCCAGCACGGCCGAGTTGGCGTCGCAGGTCAGCGCTTCCCAGCCCGCCGACACCGTGATCGTGACATTGCTGTTCAGGTTGCGTTCCCAGATGTCGGCCACGTGGCGGTACACGTTGTAGCGCTGCTCGCCGATGGTGGTGCCGGGATTGCCGCCGACCGGCGTGGCCGGGGTGGTGTCATTGAAACCGAATCCGGCCGCATCGCGGCTCTGGATCACGATGGTGGCGGCTTGCGACGCCATGCAGGTCAGGGCAACGGCGGTACCGAGGATGGTGCGGGCGGCGATTCGCGAAAATTGTTGGGTGCGCATAGTTACTCCGTTACAACCTTGGTGGTGTGGACGTGACCGGCCGTGGCGGCGCCTGCGGCGGCGCCGTGCGAGTCGAAGCACTGTTTCTCGATGCTGCCGTCGGCCTTGCGAACGGCCACCGAGGTGCTGATGAAGTCATCGGTCAGGCGGACGCCGCGGGCGCCGCTGGCGTGGAACTTCTGCTGGACCGGCTTTGCCGCGCTGCGCGCCATGCGCGAATTGGCGGCGGCCTTGGCTTGCAGGGCGGCCTGTTCCGCACCGGTAGCGGCGCGCAGTTCGCCGGTGTCGGCGTCGCGCACGACGGTCAGTGCCTGATCCGAACCGACCGGGATTTCTTGGGCCGGGAGTTCCTGGGCAATGGCAGGCTGGGCGGCGAATCCGAGCAGGGCGAGGGCGATGCCGGCTGCGCGCAGCGCGCGTTGGCCGGACTGGATTTTGTGATGCATGACTATCTCCTGGGGAAAGGGGGGCGAAGCGCAGTGCGCTTCGGCTTGCACAGCGGGTCGATCAGGCGCGCTTGCGGCGGCGCGCGGCAGCCAGGCCCATCGCGCCCGCGGCCAGGATCAGGATGCTTGCCGGTTCCGGCACTTCGGCGGCGTCCACCTCGGAGATGACCAGGTCGTCCACGCCGACATAGTTGGAGAAATCGGCCAGGCCGGTGTATTGGATCGCGAAGCGGGCGGTGCCTTCGGTGGCCGCGATATTGAAGACGTAGTTGACCCATTCGCCGGCGGCGACGGTCACGGCCTGGCTCAGCGAAAACGCGCCGAGCGCGCTGCTGCCGTCGCTGAAGCCGAACGACACCTGGTCGGTGAAGTCGAGCGCTTCGCCGGCGCGCAGCCAGAACGAGACACTGGCGCCGAGCGCGGTGGAGAACTCGGGCGTAATCAGCCAGTTACTCAGCGTGCCGCCGGCGGCTGCGCTGTTGTAGTTGGCCGCAGCATAGCTTTCGGGCGCGCCGCTGCGCGCCTCGAACTGGCTCTGGTCACCCTGGAAGAAGGTATTGGTCAGGCCCCCCGGGGTGCCCGCATTGTTCAGGACCCAGCCCTTGCTCTGCAGGCTGCTGACGCTGTCGAACCCTTCTTCGACCAGAACACCGGCCTGGGCCGAAGCCATGGCGCCGGAGATGGCTAATGCAAAAAGTGCTTTCTTCATCATGCTGATACGCTCCAATATGTGTGCGGTCGGGCAGCGACTTGATAAGGCGGCGCAGACCTTCGATGTCGTCTGGAATTCAACGAACAAATTCACTGATAGCATTTAGTGTGCCAGCAGCGCAGTTGCTTGATTTCTAAGGGAAATATTTCTTCCTTTTAAATTTTTATGACATGACTGTAAATTTTCTCGACAATTTTCATACAAATTTAAGGAAATTTATTACACTTTATTTTTCGATAGCGTATTGAGACTGAACAAAAGTTTGCTTGAGCTCACAACAGTTGTCTTCCTGTGTCATAAAGCGTGGACGCCACGCCGTGCTTGGTAGACCAGGCAAACGCCGTCGAATTCCATGTCTCTAGATGTTCTGCTTGCTGTGAAGCGGCCTCCGTGCCGGATGCCATACCAGCACCCTTAAATTCACCATGCTGCACGTTTCCGGTTCAGTCAGTGGCAGGGGGATGAAATGGGCAACGCAAACTCTATTTACTGCAACGCCTGCCTATATGCGCCGATCTCGCAGGAACTGCGCTTCGATTCGTGCAATTGCGACAAGATAATTTGTAAAAAGCTATACTCAAGCGATCGACCCATCGGTCGCATCTTGAAAGAGCTTCATGCAGTTCAGATCGGTACAACTCTCCATGCGTTTCATCGTGCCGTTGGCGCTGGTGCTGGCGCTGTTCGGTTATTTTGCGATTCCGTGGATGGAAAGCCTGACGGTGCGCTGGTTCGTGCGGGACCTCGACACACGTTCGCAACTGGTATCGAACACGCTGCAGCAGCCGCTGCTCAACTACCTCGAGGAGGGCGAGGTCGACCGGATCAACAATGTCTTCAACCGTGCGGTCCAGGATGAGCGCCTGTACGCGCTGGGCCTGTGCGGCCCGGACGGCCGGGTGCTGTACAAGACCATTACCTATCCGGAGTCGATCGGCTGCCCGCAGCGCGCCGCCAGCGAGGACGGCGCCAATCCCGTGGTGCGCCTGGCGCAGGGACCGGTCCATGTGTCCAGCCGCGATCTGAGCCAGGATGGCGTGAACTACGGCCGCCTGGTGCTGGTGCAGGACATGAGCTTCATCGAGCGCCGCAGCGCCGATACCAAGAAATACATCGTCGGCATGTTCGTGCTGCTGGCCGGCGCGGTCTCCCTGATCACGGTCCTGATCGCGCACCTGAGCTGGCACGGCTGGCTCAACGGCGTGCGCGAGATGCTGCGCGGCGAGCTGTCGCCGCGCGCCAAGCGCAGCCTGCCGCCCGAGATGGCGCCGCTGGCCAGCGACCTGCGCGCGCTGCTCAATGAATACAACCGCGACCTCGCCGGCAGCGGTGTCGAGTCGACCACCTGGAGTCCAGAGACGCTCAAGACGCTGCTGAACCAGGACCTGGCCGGCGACCAGATCCTGGTGGTGTCGAACCGCGAGCCCTATATCCACGTGAACACGCCCAATGGCGTCAAGGTGCAGCGCCCGGCCAGCGGCCTGGTGACGGCGGTGGAAGCGGTGATGCGCGCCTGCTCCGGCACCTGGATCGCACATGGCGCCGGTTCGGCCGACCGCGCCACGGTCGACGCCAACGACCACGTCCCGGTGCCGCCGGACCATCCGAGCTATACGCTGCGCCGGGTCTGGCTGTCGAAAGAAGAAGAGCAGGGCTATTACTACGGCTTTGCCAACGAGGGCTTGTGGCCGCTGTGCCATATTGCCCACGTGCGGCCGGTGTTCCGTTCGTCCGACTGGGCCGAGTACGTGAAGGTCAACCAGCGCTTCGCCGATGCCGTGATCGCGGAAGCGCGCTCGGACAACCCGGTGGTGCTGGTCCAGGATTATCACTTCGCCCTGCTGCCGCGCATGGTGCGCGCGGTGCTGCCGAAGGCGACCATCATCACCTTCTGGCACATCCCGTGGCCCAACCCGGAGTCGTTCGGCATCTGCCCATGGCGCGAAGAAATCCTCGACGGCATGCTGGGCAGTACCATCCTGGGCTTCCACACGCCGTTCCACCGCAAGAACTTCCTCGACACCGTCGACCGCTACCTGGAGACGCGCATCGAGAACGAGGCATCGACCGTCAGCTACGGCAACGAACTGACCCAGGTGAAGCCGTATCCGATCTCGATCGCCTGGCCCGAGCCGCTGCCGGACGAGCGCGACGCCGCTGCCAGCCGCGCCGAGATCCGCCAGGCGCTGGGGCTGCCGGCCGACCTGCTGCTGGGCATCGGCGTCGACCGCCTCGACTACACCAAGGGCATCGTCGAGCGCTTCCAGGCGGTCGAGCGCATGCTCGAGCTATATCCCGAGATGATCGGCAAGTTCAGCTTCATCCAGATCGCGGCGCCTACCCGTTCTTCACTCGACGAATACCAGAACTTCGAGGCGCGCGTGCGCGCGCTGGCTCAGCGCATCAACGACCGCTTCGGCAACGGCAGCTATATGCCGGTCATCCTCAAGACCGAGCACCATGAACAGGCCCAGTTGCGCACCTATTTCCGTGCCTCGGAAGTGTGCAGCGTGACCAGCCTGCACGACGGGATGAACCTGGTGGCCAAGGAATTCATCGCCGCCCGCGACGACGAGCAGGGCGTGCTGATCCTGAGCCAGTTCACCGGCGCGGCGCGCGAGCTGCACGAGGCGCTCATCGTCAACCCCTACCATATCGAGGAAGGGGCCGAAGCCCTGTACCGCGCACTGCGCATGCCTGGCGACGAACAGCGCGAACGGATGCGCAGCATGCGCCGCCGCGTGCGCGACTTCAATGTATACCGCTGGGCCGGACGCATGCTGCAGGATGCGGCGCGCCTGCGCCAGCGCGAGCGGGTGCGCTCGCGCATCGTCTCGCTCAGCCAGAATCGGGTAAGAAAGGGAGAAGCATGACAGGCAATGAACACGAGGCGCTGGCGCTGCTCGACACGCTCGACTGCGCGCTGTTCCTCGACTTCGACGGCACGCTGGTGGACATCGCGCCGCGGCCCGAGCTGGTCGTGGTGAAGCCGGAACTGCTGGCGGCGCTGAGCGTGCTGCAGCAGCGCCTGGACGGCCGGCTGGCGATCGTGTCCGGCCGTCCGATCGAGGAACTCGACCGCATGCTGGCGCCGCTGGTGCTGCCGGCGGCCGGCGTGCACGGCATGGAGCGGCGCGGGCCGGACGGCGTGCTGCGCCGCCTGCCGGCGCCCGACTTCACCCGCGTGCGCGCCGCGGCGACGGCGCTGGCCGAAGAGCATTCCGGCCTGTGGGTCGAGGAAAAGCATGGAGCGCTGGCGCTGCACTACCGCCAGGCGCCCGAACTGCAGGAACTGTGCGGCGCGACCATGGCTGCGGCGGTGAACGAGAGCCCCGGCCTGGTGCTCATGCAGGGCAAGATGATCGTCGAGGTCAAGGCCGGCGGCGTGTCCAAGGGCACCGCGATCCGCGATTTCCTGGCCGAGGCGCCGTTCGCCGGCCACCGGCCCCTGTTCGTCGGTGACGACACCACCGATGAAGCCGGCTTCGACCAGGTGCAGGCGCTGGGCGGGATCGGCCTGAAGGTCGGGCCGGGCCCCACGGTGGCGAGTCACCGCATCGCCTCGACCGACGAGCTGCGCCAGGCGCTGGCGCGCGCCGCCACCATCACAATCCAAGGAAAGGACGCACCATGAACGCTGCTCCGCACAAGGCGCCCCCGATGGGCGCGAACGATACGCCAGGCTCGCTCGATTGCGGCGTGGTCGGCAACTGCGCCTTCAGCGCGCTGATCGACCGCATGGGCCGCATCATGTGGTGCTGCCTGCCGCGCTTCGACGGCGACCCGGTGTTCAATGCTCTGCTCGACCCGAGCGGCAACGGCAGCCTGTGGAATATCGAGATCGAGGACTTCGCGCGCAGCGAGCAAGAGTACGAGCCGAATACGGCGGTGCTGCGCACGCGCCTGTACGACAGCGCCGGCAACGGCATCCAGATCACCGACTTCGCGCCGCGCTTCCTGAGCCGCGACCGCATGTTCCGCCCGCTGACGCTGATCCGGCGCGTCAAGCCGCTGGGCAGCGGCGTGCGCATCCGCGTCCAGCTGCGGCCGCGTTTCGAGTACGGCGCCAAGGCGCCCGAAGTCACCCAGGGCAGCCACCACATCCGCTATGTCGGCCCGGCCCAGACGCTGCGCCTGAACACCGATGCCTCGCTGAGCTATGTGCTGTCGGAGTCGTACTTCCTGCTCGACCGGCCGCTGAACTTCATGCTGGGACCGGACGAGACGCTGGCCGACGGCATCGAGGACACCGCGCACCGCTTCGAGAAGGAGACCATCGGTTACTGGCGTACCTGGAGCCGCCGCCTGGCGCTGCCGCTCGAATGGCAGGACGTGGTGATCCGCGCCGCGATCACCCTCAAGATGTCGCTGTACGAAGACACCGGCGCCATCATTGCCGCCATGACCACCAGCATCCCGGAGGCGCCTGGCAGCGAGCGTAACTGGGATTACCGCTTCTGCTGGCTGCGCGACGCCTTCTTCGTGATCCGGGCCCTGAACAGCCTGTCCGAAGTGGGCACCATGGAGGACTACCTGCGCTGGCTGGGCAATGTGGTCGCGCGCGCCAAGGGCGGCCACATCCAGCCGCTGTACGGCATCGGCCTCGAAGAGCAGCTGCCCGAGTCGATCGTGGGGCACCTGCCGGGCTACCGCAACCACGGCCCGGTCAGGATCGGCAACCAGGCGCAGGAGCACTTCCAGCACGACGTCTACGGCAATATCGTGCTTGGCGCGGCCCAGGCGTTTTTCGATCATCGCCTGTTCCGGCGCGCCGGCCTGGCCGAGTTCAAGCAGCTGGAAGCGGTGGGCGAGCAGGCTTTCCGCCTGTACGACGAGCCCGACGCCGGCATGTGGGAACTGCGCACCCGCGCCCGCGTGCACACCTCGTCGGTGCTGATGAACTGGGCGGCCTGCGACCGGCTGGCCAAGATCGCCGAGGAGCTCAAGCTGCCGGAGCGCGCCACCTTCTGGGCCGAGCGCGCGGAACTGATTCGCAACCGCCTGTTGACGGAAGCCTGGAGCGAAGAGCGCCAGGCCTTCGCCGAGAGCCTGGGCGGACGCGACCTGGACGCCAGCGTGCTGCTGATGGCCGAGATTAACTTCATCGACCCGAAGGATCCGCGCTTCGTCGCCACCGTCGACGCACTGGAAAAATCGCTGTGCGACGGCCCGTACATGCGGCGCTACGAAGCGCCCGACGATTTCGGCGTGCCCGAAACCGCGTTCAACATCTGCACCTTCTGGCGCATCGATGCGCTGGCGCGGATCGGCCGCACGCAAGAGGCGCGCGACGTATTCGAGTCGATGCTGGCGGCGCGCAACCACCTGGGCCTGTTGTCCGAGGATACCCACCCGGTGACCGGCGAGATGTGGGGGAACTTCCCGCAGACCTACTCGATGGTGGGCCTGATCAACTGCGCGATGCGGCTGTCGGCGTCCTGGAACCGGGTGGTCTGATCCAGGATGCGCATGATGGATTTCAGTTCCTGGCAGGGGGCCATGACGACGCTGCTCGGCCTCGCCGTCGTGACCCTGCTGGGGGTGGGCATCCGCATCCTCATGATGCAGACGATCCAGCAGCGCCGCGAGCGCATGAACCGCCAGATCAACGAGCGGCTCAAGACCCTGATCGCCGCCTACCGCACGCTGGGCGGCTCGTTCACCGGGCAGCTGACGGTCGATCCTTCCCACCTGCGCGACCTGCGCAATCGTGAACCGGCGCAGGACGGCATCGCGCCGGTCGGCGAGTCTGCCGCGTCCGAACGTGCGCGCCGCATCCGCGACGCCGTCGAGGCGGCCCTGGCCGACATCCTGCTGCTCGGCACCGAGGAGCACTGCCGGCTGGCGGGGCAGGCGGCGGCCGACATGGCGGCCGGCCGCCCGATCCATACGGCCGAACTGGTGGTCAGCCTGCGCAGCTTCATCCGCGCCGCGCTCGACCTGGGGCCGATGCCGGCCGACGTCATGATTCCGCTGCAGGGGCCCACGCGCACCCAGGGTGGCGCCGCGCGCAAGGGCCCGGAGGGCGGCGGCGGCAAGGGTGGTGGCGGCAATATGGAAGGCGGCGGCGGTATGGGGATGGGCATGGGGATCGGCCTGGGCGGCGGCCGCAAGGACGTCGACCCGGGAAACTAACGCCGTACGCGTCACGGCCTGGTCATATTCGAGGACTACATTCGCCTGCATATCGTGACCCGAAAGGCGACGGCATGCGGCAGCGAGATTCGATGGGCAGGGCGGCGCTTGTGCGCGCCGGGAAGCGCGCTTCGTGAAAGAGGGCGAGCTCCAGCGCGGCATGGCCGGCAAGACCGTCCTGGTATTGAGCGTCCCGGCCGGCGCCGGCCACACCCGGGTCGCCGAGGCGATCCGCGCCTGCGCCGCCGAGCATGGCGACGCCATCGCGATCCACCTGGACGCGATGGCCTTCGCCACCACCCGCCTGCGCAAGGTCTATACCGACTTCTACATCCTGCTGATCAAGCATGCGCCAGGCCTGTGGCGGCACATCTACCGGCTGACCGACCAGGCGCGCGCGGATGGCCTGTTCCACCGCCTGCGGCGCTGGATCGAGCGGCGCGACAGCCGCCTGCTGGTCGAGCAGATCGCGGCCATCGGGCCGGACGCCATCGTGTGCACCCATTTCCAGCCGGCCGAGATCCTGTCCGGCCTCGCGTCCAGAGGCGAACTCGCTTGCCCGGTATGGGTGCAGGTGACCGACTTCGACCTGCACCGCATGTGGGTCCATCCCCATCTCGCCGGCTACTTCGCCGCCAACGACGAAGTGGCCTACCGCCTGCGCCGCCATGGCGTGCCGGATGAAGCCATCCACGTCGCCGGCATCCCGACCATGCCGGGCTTCAGGCAGGGGCACGAGCGCGCCGAGTGCGCGCGTGCGCTGGGACTCGATCCGGCCGCGCCCACCTTCCTGCTGATGGGCGGCGGCGCCGGCCTGGGAGGCCTGTCGCGGGTAGCGCAGCAGCTGCTGGCCATTCCCGGCGACTTCCAGCTGATCGCCCTGGCCGGCAACAACGCGGCCGAGCTGGCAGCCTTGCAGCGCCTCGCCGCGCGTTTCCCCGGCCGCCTGGCGCCACAGGGCTTCAGCGACCAGGTCGAGCGCCTGATGGCCTGCGCCGACCTGGTGATCACCAAGCCGGGCGGCTCGACCACCGCCGAATGCCTGGCCATGGGCCTGCCGATGATCGTCAACGCGCCGATCCCGGGCCAGGAAGAGCAGAACGCGAATTTCCTGCTCGAGCATGGCGCGGCGCTCAAGGCGGTCGACCTGGCGTCGCTGGAGTACCGCATCCGCCACTTGCTGGCGCATCCGGAACTGCTGCGGGAGATGGGCGCGCGCGCGCGCCTGCTGGGCCGCCCGCACGCCGCCCGCCAGGTGCTGGAGACCGTCCTGTATCGGTATGAACGCAAAAGTGAAGAGGTTTATGGTTGAGTTTTCGGATGCAGGCAGGCTGGTGGGAACAGTGGGTGCGGTGCTGGTGTCGGCGTATCTGTTCGCACGGGTGGAAGTGGAAATCGAGGGCGAGGGCGGCTGGGCGGCGAACCTGCCGACCTGGCGCATCGAGCAGCATCCGCTGCTCGACATCTTCTTCGGCGGCCGCGCGCTGACCGGCTACCACCTGTGGATGTTTTCGTTTATCGGACTGTTCTTCCACTTCCCCCTGTTCTTCATGGGACAGTGGTCGCTGCGGCTCGAGGCGACGGTGCTGGCTTCGATCATGCTGTTCTGGATCGTCGAGGACTACCTGTGGTTCGTCATCAACCCGGCCTTCGGCTGGCGCCGTTTCAAGCAGGAGCTGGTGTCCTGGCACAAGCACTGGGCGCTGGGCGCGCCGGTCGACTACTGGATATTCGGCGCCATCAGCCTGCTGCTGTTCTGGTACGGCGCCTGAGCCAGCACACCCAGGTCGAGCGCGTGGCGGATACGGCAGCATAGCTCGCCCGAGGTGCGCGAGATGAGTTCTGGCGGGATCTCGAACTTGGTCGTGAGCCGGTCGTGGTCCTCGAAGCCGTAGGAGACGATGAACGGGTGCATGCCGGTGCCGACCGCGGCCGCGAAATCCTTGTGCTCGTCGCCGCAGATGTAGGCGCGCGCCGGATTGATGCCGAACTGCTCGCGCGTCGCGCGAAACTGCGCGGTCTTCTTTTCCTTCAGCGGGATGTGCACCAGGAAGTCGAGCTCAGCGATGTCGATGTCATGCCGCAGAAAGAGCTGGCGCAGGGTTTCGAGCGGTTCGACCGTGACGTTGCGGGTGACGATGCCGACCGTGATGTCGGGCGCGGCGATCAGTTCGCGGATCAGCTCGGGAATGCCATCGTAGAGCCGCGCTTCGTGGCGATAGATGCCGGTCAGGGTATCGACCAGCGCGGAGCGGCTGTTCTTGCGCAGGTTCTTGCGGATGATCGAGGGGAATTCCTTCAGGCCGCCCATGTACTTGAGCAGGTTGTGGCGCTTCTGGAAGCGGGCCTCGGCGCCAAGGGCCAGGCCGTGGCGGGCAAACGCCGATTCGATCGCGGAGAAGGCGTCGATGGTGGTGCCGTCGGCGTCGAGGATCAGGAGCTTCTTGTCGCTGGTGTACATCGCAGTACCTCCCGGAGGCGGTTGGCCGACCCGGCATGAACTTGCCGAGTTCACTTTGGCTCATCATGCTGCGTTGTGGTGACAGGCGTGTGACAAAGCGGGATGGCAGGAGCCATTGTGGCTTTTTTGCCGGGGGATCCATTGTGCCTGCAGGCTATACTAGGATTTCTTATCTAGACACAATGCACGATGTCGAACTTGCTGCCGAATGGCCTGTATGACCAGTTGCTCACCAATGAGCTATCGGAACGGATTGGATCGCACCAGGAAGACCAGCTGACGCTTGGCGATCTCGGTCTACAGGCAGCACCACAGAAGTTGGTGGATGCCTTGTCCGAGCAGCTTGGCAAGATTCTGCGGGATATCTCGAACGACGCGGCGAAGAACGCGGGCGACGGCGAGGAGCAGGACGGGCGTCGCAAGAACGTCGAGAACCAGTTGGAACTCGTCAATGGCTTGCTGGTCAGCTTGCGGGGCCAGCTGGACCAGCGCTACCCGGACCGCGACCATGGCGGCAATATTCGCCTGCTGGCGAGTCCGGCCCGACACTTGACGTCGATCCACCGCGAACGGCCGGCGCCGTCCATGCCCGAAATCGGTGTGGCGGCGCCGTGGCTGTTCGCCGCGTCGAAATCGTCGCCATCGTTGCTCAATGAACTGCGAAGCGAGTTGAGCAGTAGTGATCGCGTGGATATCCTGATGAGTTTCATCACTGTCTCGGGGATTCGCAAGATTCGCGACATCCTGCAGAGCATCACGGCGACCGGCGGCGACGGGCGATCTCGTACCAGGCTGCGCGTACTGACGACGACGTATATCGGGGCAACAGAAGCGCAGGCGCTCGATGAGCTGGCGCGCCTGCCTGGATGCGAAGTGCGTGTGTCGCTGGATGGACGCCGTACGCGGCTGCACGCGAAAGCATGGATTTTCGAACGTGGTAGTGGATTTGGGACGGTGTATGTTGGCAGTGCCAACCTGACGCAGGCCGCCCTGGCAGGCGGATTGGAGTGGACCGCCAAATTCACCGAGCGTGGACAGTCGGAGATGTTCACGCAGGCGCGTGCGCACTTCGAGACGCTGTGGCACGATACTGAATTCTTTCCCTATCATCCTGACAGCGAAGGGCATCGCGCCGCACTTGACCAGGCGATCGCGCGCGAGCGCGGCGGCTACAAGGAAGATGCTACCCCGCAGGTGTTGCGCTTCTTCGACCTGCAACCGAAAAACTACCAGCGCGAGATGCTGGAGCAACTGCAGACAGAGCGCGAGCATGGCCGTATGCGCAATCTTCTTGTTGCCGCCACCGGCACCGGCAAGACTGTAGTCGCGGCATTCGATTACCAGCACACATGTGCCGAACTCGGTGGCCGGCCGCGGCTGTTGTTCATCGCACACCGGATCGAGATCCTGCAACAGGCCTTGCGCACCTACCGCGAAGTGCTGAGGGATCCCAGCTTTGGCCAGCTACTGGCCGGAGGCATCAAAATCGATCATCCGGACCACCTGTTCGTGACAATCGAGAGTTTGCAGTCCCAGGATCTGTTGGGGCGCTACGGCGAAGCACACTGGCACACGGTGGTGTTCGACGAATGTCACCGCATGGCTGCCATCAGCTTCGACGCGGTGGCAACGCGGGTCAGGCCAAAAATACTGCTGGGGTTGACCGCAACGCCGGAACGCAATGACGGCAGGCCCATCCACCAATATTTCGATTGCCGGCCGGACGGCAGCCCGGCAGTGGAGATGCGCCTGTGGCATGCGCTCGACCTACAGTTGCTGGCGCCGTTCGAGTACTTTGCCTGTGACGATGATACGGACCTGCAGAACGTTCCATGGAACCGGGCCGACGAACAGCGGGCACTCGACGGCCTGTTCACGGGCAATCACATTCGCGCCCGCCTGATCGTGAACGAATGGCGCCGCTTGTGCGCGAACCCACGCGAAAGCCGCGCGATCGCGTTCTGCGTGAGTGTCGATCATGCGCGCTTCATGACGGAGCAATTCATTCGCGCTGGCCTGCCTGCCTTGTGCCTCACCGGACAATCGAGCAGCGACGAGCGTGCTGCTGCCCCGCTCAGGCTTGCCAATGGAGAGGTCTGCGTATTGGTCACTGTCGACCTCTACAACGAAGGCATCGATCTACCGATGGTCGATACCTTGCTGATGTTGCGGCCAACACAAAGTCCTGTGGTATTCCAGCAGCAAATCGGTCGCGGATTGAGGCTCTCCAAAGGGAAGGAAAGCTGTCTCGTTCTCGATTTTGTCGGGCAACATCAGAAGGAATTCAGGTTCGATCATCTTCTCGGCCAGCTCACTGGCCTGAGTCGCCGCGAATTGCTTGATGGCGTCGAAAACGGATTCAGCAAACTGCCGACCGGCTGCTACTTGCAGCTACAGCGGCGTACGCGCGACCAGGTGCTGGCCAGCCTGCGCCTGCTGATCCAGCAGAATTGGCGCCGCCTCATTCGCGAGGTGCAGGCGTTTGTCAATCTGCATGGACGCGGCCAGCTGAGCCTGCCGCGATTCCTGCATGAGCAGGCATTGAGCCCTGCGGACGTGTACCGAGGCGCCACCCGCAGCGGCTGGACTGCCTTGCAGCGCGCGGCTGGCTTGCTGACTGGACAGGAAGAGCAGGAGGAAGCGTACTTCGGGCGTCGCTTTGGCGCTCTGCTGCATGTCGATGATCCGGAACAGATTGCATTGATGCAGGCGCTTGCCGGCCCGGACGCCGAGCGGCTGGTCGACGATCCGCGCAGCGCGCGACAGATGCAGATGCTGGCTTACCAGGTCGACGGCACCGCTGATCGCATTGGAAGCGGACGGGATTTCCTCCGCCGTCTCCAGAATAATCCACATTGCCTGTTGGAATTGGCCGAACTGGCCCAGGTGCTGGAAACGACCAGCCTTGCACGGGGCACGCTAATTCCCGGACTCGAGGATGTCCCGCTGTGCCTGCACGCACACTATCGGATCAGCGAGATCCTGACGGCGGTAGGCTACCTGACTGCGGACAAGCGGCCACGCTTCGGCGAGGGCGTGCTGCGCCTCAAGGAACGCAAGACGGAGCTGCTGTTCGTCACGCTCGACAAGCGCAGCGGCTATCACGATGCGATCTCATACCAGGATTACGCTCTCAGCCATGAGCTGTTTCACTGGCAGACACAAAACAGCTGCGGCCCGCAGACTGCGAGCGGCCAGCGCTATTTGCAGAGTGTGGGCGCTGGCGGAAATGGCTGGCGCTTCCAGCTCTTCGTGCGAACCGACAAGGATAGTGCCTACCTGGCCTGCGGACCGGTCACGCTCGACGATGCGCACGGGAGTCAACCGATGAACATCACCTGGCAACTGGAGAAAGTACTTCCTGCTACCGCGTTTGCACAGTTCAGCATCTTGCGCGCAGCCTGAGAGCTGCACACTTTCCGAACCGTCCGATCAGCCCGGCACCGCCTCCAGCACCGAGTCCGCCCACTTCTGCGCCCGCTCCTCGCCATGCTGCTCGAGCAGGTAAGTGATGCCGATATTGAGCGCCTGGTCCGCCAGGCGGCGGTCGTGTTTCGCGGCGGTGGCCAGGTAGTCGAGGCCATCGCGGTTGTGCTCGTCGAGCAGGATCTGGCCATATACATACGACGCCAGCGGGAACGGGCCGCCCTGCCGGTGCAGCAGGTGTTCCAGCACCGGCTTGGCCGCCTGGTTCGATTCGAACTCGGACTTCAGGCGCGCCAGTTCCTGCAGTTCGTGGGGCTGCATGGTTGACATGGGCTGGCTGGTGAGTTCGCGCAGGCGCATCTGCGAGCGCGTCACGTGGCGGTGGCGCTCGCCCCAGGCTTTCGATTCCGACTGCCACCAGGCGTGGTCGAAGTCGGCGGCCAGGCGTTCTCCGAGCGGTCCCAGTAGCGCGGTGGCCGCGCTGCGCTGCAGCTGTGCGGGCAAGGCCGGCTGCTGGCCGAGCGCTTCGACGCGGTCGCGCAGGCAGGGATGGGTGTCGGCGACGCCGGATACCTGCTTCCAGGCGCTGCGCAGGCGGGCCGGCGTGGCCCATTCGTCGTGGCTCATGCGAAACGCGATCGCCATCGCCTGGTAGGGAAGAATCGTCGGCTGCTCGCGCGTGTCGGCTTGCCGGTACAGCGTCGGCCAGAAGTCCTGGTGCAGCCAGTCGCCCAGCAGCTCGCTGCGGATCAGGCCCGAGGCCGCCGCTTGCGCGTTCGTCACGCCGGCGCCGGCGCGGTCGGCTTCGTATTCCATCTGGCGGCCCAGTACGAAGGTGTAGCCATAAAAATACGGCGCGAAGGCCTGCATCGCCTTGTTCATCGCCGCATGCCAGATCGTGCTGCCGGCGTCGTCGTCGATGCGGCTAGCGACCTGCTCGAAGATCCGGCGCTGGCGATAGATCCAGCCGGTCGCGCGACCGTGGGCGCCGCACAGGTGGCCATATTCATGGCCGATCACGGACAGCATTTCCGACGTGCCCATGCTGACCATGAACGGCAGGCCGAGCACCAGGTAATTGACGCTTGGCCCGACCAGCCCCCAGCGCGGGCGCTGCACGATGCAGGCGTTGTAGTCGTCGTCGATCAGCACGTGGTGGATCGGCGGTCCGGCGAGCTTGGCGCGCATCTTGTCGAGCATGTCGAACAGTACTGGCGCCTCGGCGCGTGTAAGAACGCGGCCGGTCGGCGCCGGCCAGCGCGTGAACAGGGTGCGCAGCGTGACCCAGAATATCGGCAGCGTCATCAAGGCCAGCAGACCGGCAAACACGGCCGTGCGCATCATGCCCGGTTCGTGCGCATGCATCGCGGCCCAGGCCAGCACCACGACGACCAGCAGCAGCATCGCGGCCAGGAACACGTAGCCTGCGATACTGATCAGGAAGACCTTGAGGCGAAACGCCTGCGGGGCATTGGCGGCCTGCGTTTCCAGGCGGCTCACGAGCCAGCCGAATTCCTCGTCATTCACGCGCAGCGCTCCCATGATTAGTAGAAAATGATTCTATGGGGTAACTTTCCCCGAGGTCAATCAAAACCGTGTTTGTCTGATGCATGCCACGCCTTGCAGCCGCTGGCGCACCCGGAACGGCCCGGTTTGATACGGAACAGCTTGTCGATCAAGCAAGCACAGTTGGCCAATATGCGAAAGGCGGAATGCGCGATGCGGTGCCTGGATTCGCAGCGCCGCCACAAGGCCATTGGCCGGGCACAAACCGCGGTACGCCGGCGGATCGCGTCATGTCGTGCGCGCCGCGTGCGGCGCATGATGAAGCCCGTTGCCCGAGCGCTTCGGGCCCAGCTTCTTATTCCCTAACGGAGACATCCATGCGATTCGTTCGACCAGGCGGGGTGCTGTCAAGCAGCGCCGCATTGCTGTTGTTGTTGTCATGGGCCGCCAGCCTGGCGGGCGGGGCCGCTGCCCAACCGGTCATGCAGGCCAGCGATGCGCTGGGCAGGCAGGGCGGCGCGCCGGTGACTTATCGCGCGCTCAATCTGGGGCCAGGTGTGATCGCCGCCTACCCCCATATCAACGCCGCAGGCCAGGCCGCGTTCTCGCTGATCCATGACGGCCGCACGGCCGGCTTCTTCTACGACGGCGCCGTGGTGCGCAATATCGGCTCGCTCGGTGGCGACAGCGTGTATGTCAACGACCTGAACGAAGCAGGACAGGTCGCTGGCACCTCGCTTAATGAACAGGGCGTCGAGAACGCCTTCGTCTGGAGCGCCGGCGGCGGCATGCTCGACCTGCGCGCCGAACCGGGCCGGGGCCGTTCGTATGGCTGGGCGATCAACAATCGCGGCGTCGTCACCGGCTCGTTCGCCGATGCGGCGCGTCCGTTTCGCTGGAGCGCGGCAAGCGGCGTGGAAGACCTGGGGGTCTTGCCCGGCCGGCCAGACCCGGCATCGGGGCGCGTGCTCAACGACGCCGGCCTGATTGCCGGCGTGACGACGATCGACGATGAAATCACGCGCGTGTTCGCCTGGACCCGGGCCGGCGGCCTGGTCGACATCGACACGCTGGGCAGCGTGGAATCCGAAGCGGTGGCGGTCGGCGCGGGCGGCGAGGTGGCGGGGAACCGTCTTGCGACCTGGGATGACGGTGGCGACCGGCCCTACCTGTGGACGCAAGCCGCCGGCATGGTCGACCTCGGCACCGGTCCCGGCGCCTCGGCCTGGGTCAACGCGATGACGCCCGGCCTGCACATCGCTGGCGGCATCGGCTTTGCCGACGGACGCCAGCGCGCGATGTCGTGGACCCGCCGCACCGGCATGCGCGAACTGGGCACGCTGGGCGGCCGCACCTCGGTCGCGCGCGCAGTCAACGCCCGCGGCCAGATCGTCGGCTTCGCCGAAGACAAGCGCGGGGCCATGCGCGCCTTCGTCTGGACCGAGGGCCGCGGCATGCAAGACCTGAACCGCTTGCTGCACCAGGCGCCTCCCGGCCTGGTGCTGGAGCATGCGCTGGCGATCAACGACCGCGGCGCGATCGTGGCCAGCTCGAACGCCGGCCTGGTGCTGCTGCGGCCGGACGACGGGGGCAAAGGCGGCCACACGCTCGGGCCGATCGTGGCGCCCGACACGGTCAAGGTCGGCGCGCCGCTGCAGGCCTCGGTGGCGTTCGTGGATGGCGACGGCACCGGCACCCGCAGCATCGCGTGGTCGTGGGGCGACGGCAGCGGCGCGCCGGCGCGCACGGTCGAGGAGCGCGGCGGCGCCGGCAGCGCCAGCGCCAGCCACGGCTTTTCCGAACCGGGCCTGTACACGGTCACCGTCACCGTGCTCGACCGCGCCGGACGCGCCGTGGTGGTCAGCCACGAGGTGCTGGTGACCGAGTACTAGCTGTTGGCTGCGGCTTCCGCGTCGCCCGGCAGCGGCAGCGGCGTCACCGTCACCTCGACGCCGAGTTCCTGCCGGCCGCCGCCGAGCACGATGCCGCGCATCGGGGTGACGTCGCTGAAGTCGCGCCCCCAGCCCAGTGTGATGTGTTCGTGCTGCACCAGGCAGCGGTTGGTGGGATCGAAATCGATCCAGCCCAGCGCCGGGCAGAACACCGACACCCAGGCATGCGAGGCGTCGGCGCCGACCAGGCGCGGCGCGCCTTCCGGCGGATGGGTGAGGATGTAGCCGCTGACGTAGCGCGCCGGCAGGCCGATGCTGCGCAGGCAGCCGATCATCAACTGGGCGAAGTCCTGGCACACGCCGCGCCGGCCGCGCAGCACCTGCTCGAGCGGGGTCGAGATATCGGTCGCCTTGGGATCGAATTCGAAATCGTCGAAGATCCGCTGCGTCAGCTCCAGCGCCGCCTCGAGCTGCCCCCGCCCGGGCGTGAAGCTCGCGCGCGCATAGGCTTCCAGGTCGGCAAAGCAGGTAACGTGGGGCGACGCGTACAGGTAGCGGCAGGCCTCGAGCGTGGCCGGGCTCTTTTCCCTGGCCATCATGTCGCGCACGCTTTCCCAGGGCAGCGAGCCCGCGATCCTGGCCAGGCCGGGGCGCGGGCGCAGCGAGACCGTCGATTGGGCGTGCACCAGCAAGCTGTCGTGCGGCAGGGTAAGGGCCACGTGGCGGGTGCAGTTGCCGAAGTAATCGACGCCGTCGCGGCTGTCGCCCGCCACCGGGTCGAGCCAGATGAGGTGCGATTCGGTGTCCTGGTAGGCGAACGAGCGTGGCGTCAGGTGCAGGTACTGCTGCGACAGCGTCACGGTGCTGTGGTACGTGTAGCGCGTTTCATGCACCACGCGATAGCGCGCGCATACGTCGGTGCCCGCCGCCGGGCCGGTCCCGGTGGGCGCGAACGGGTTAGGGGCGATCATGACGTACGGTTCCTTTGCCGGCCATTGTCGGTATAGCTGAAGAATTGCACGCTGATCTGCTCCGACAGGGCGCCGCTGGCGGCCGCGATCCGTTCCAGCAACGCGCCGAGTAGCGCATTGCCATGGTTCAGGTCGGCGTCCGGATCGAGTGCCAGCAATTCTGCCTTCAGTGGCGCCAGCAGGTGCTCGCCGCAAGCGCCATGGGTTTGCGTGATCTTGGCCAGCGTGTTCAGGATGCCGTTCATCTGGAACAGGATCGAGCGTGGATTGGTCTCGTCGAGCAGCAGCAGGTCGAGCACCGGCAGCCATTCGGGCTGGGCGCGGTAGCGCGCGCGGTAGGTGACGATGCTGTCCGACAGCTCCAGCAGCCAGTCGAGGTTGCCCTTGTCGTCCATCGCCAGCGCGCGTTGCAGCACCACGCTCTGGAACTGCACCCGCTCCAGGCGGCGGCCGATCGACATGAAGCGCCAGCCGAGGTCGCGCGTCATGCCGTCCATGGCAAAGCCGGTCAGCGCCATCAGCGAGGCGGTGGCGTCGTCCAGGATCGTCATCACTTCGGATTGCGACGGCCGCGCGCCCGGCAGCACCGCGCTTTGCGCCATGCGGTTCAATGCACGCCAGTTGTCGACCGAGAAGCGTTCGTGCAGCTGGCCGGCGATCCGGTGCAGGTGCTGCTGCTGGCGCGCCAGGCCGGGAACGCTCGGGGACACCACCGCCTGCAGCAGGGCCGACTCCAGTTCAGCGTCGGTGAAGGCGGCGCCCGCCGCCGCCGACGCCGGTTTCTCGTCGACCAGGCCGAACCAGAGGCACAGCGCCTCGACCGCCGGCCATTCGGTCCCGCGCTGGTCGAAGCGCCCGTCGAACAGGAAGTCGAGCGCCACCCGCAGCAGGCGGCAGATATTGTCGCAGCGCTCGGCGTGGCGCCCGAACCACAGCAGGTTTTCGGCCACCCGGCTGGACAGGTTGCTGTCCTCGCGCACCAGGTCCTGGCCCGTGATGCGGGGCTTGTGCAGGCGATGCACCTCGGCGCGCGTGCGCGCCTGCACCCAGGTGTCCTTGCTGGCGCCGCCCATCTGCATCGTCAGCACGCGCGCATCGGGACCGGTCGCGACCCGGGCCAGGCCGCCCGGCATCACCACATAGCCGTTGGGCGTGGCGCAGGCGAATACCCGCAGGCCGACGGCGCGCGCCTGCAGGCCGGGCGACGGGCCGTCCTTCCACACCGGCGCCTGCGACAGCCGCACCAGTTCCTGGGCGATGTAGTTGTTCGGGTTGGCGCGCAGGTTGGCGATGAAGGCCGCGCGCGCGGCGCCGTCCAGGTCCTGGCCGAACACCGCGGCCTGCGGCAGTTGCGAAAAACTGGGCTTGATGACCAGCCGGTCGAGTTTCTCGACCACGGTGTCGAGCGCGGTCGGTTCGCCGCACCACCAGGTGGCCACCGACGGCATCTTCAGGGGCTCGCCCAGCAGGCGTCGGGACAGGGCCGGCAGGAAGCCGAGCAGGGCGCCCGATTCGAGCAGGCTCGAGCCGAGGCTGTTCGCCACCAGTACATTGCCGCGCATCGCGGCCTGGGTCAGGCCCGCCACGCCCAGCATCGCGCCCTGGGCCGAGGCCTGCAGCTCCAGCGGGTCGCAGGCTTCGTCGTCGACCCGGCGCATGATCACGTGCACCCGGTGCAGGCCGTCCAGCGTCTTGAGATAGACCACGCTGTCGCGCACGGTCAGGTCGCCGCCTTCGACCAGCGGCAGGCCGAGGTGGCGCGCCAGGTAGGCCTGCTCGTAATAGCTCTGGGTGCGCTGGCCGGGCGTGAGCAGCACGATCAGCGGCGCTTCGCCCTCGCGTAGCGGCGCCGGAGCGTCGCCGCTGGCCGCGCACAGGCGGCCCCAGTGCAGCAGGCTGTCGTGCATTGTGCGGAAGAACCGCGACAGCGGCTGCACCTTCAGCTCGCGCAGCAGGTCGGGGAAGGTGGGCGCGATGATGGAGCGGTTTTCAAGCGCGTAGCCGGCGCCGAACGGCGCCTGGGTACGGTCGGCCACGGCCCACCAGCGACCATCGGGTGCGCGCGCCAGGTCGACCGCATAGAAATGCAGGGCGACGCCGTCGTGGTGCGGCATATTGTGGCAGGCGCGCAAGAAACCGGCGTGGCCGTGCACCAACGCCGGCGGCAGCAGGCCTTCGCGCAGCATCTCCTGCGGGCCGTAGACGTCGCCCAGGATCCGGTTGAGCAGGGTGGCGCGCTGGGCCACGGCTGCCTCGATGACGCTCCATTCCTCGTGCGGCAGGATCAGCGGCAGCACGTTCAGGTCCCACGGCCGCTCGCGCCCGCCGGCGTCGTGCAGGGCGTTATAGGTCACGCCGTTCTCGCGCACCTGGCGCCGCACCATCTCCTGGCGCTGGCGCATCATGCCGGGCGCCTCGTGGGCCAGGTTGTCGAGCAGGGCGCGCCAGTGCGCCCGCGGCGCCTTGGCCGCGTCGAGCATTTCATCGAAACCATCCGGGGCGGCCAGATAGTGGGCAAATAAAGGGTTGGTCATGAACGCGCCGCTGTGACGATGTCGAACAAAACGCTAGGTTAATCTGCCTGCCAGCGTAAATCTAGTGTCATAGGGAAACTTGGGTTAGGCGCTTCCTTGCGCACCGTCATTGGTCCCGGGGTATGGCCATGCGGCCAGAAGCGGGCAAAACGGCGTGCCTCGGCGGCATTCGCATTGACCGGCGAGCCCGTTTCATTGCGCCCGCCCGGGTGCACCACGTGGTAGGTGCAACCACCGATCGAGCGGCCGCTCCAGGTATCGACCAGGTCGAACACCAGCGGCGCCTGCACCTTGATGCTCGGATGCAGGGCCGACCACGGGCTCCAGGCGCGAAAGCGCACGCCGGCCACGTATTCGCCCGGCACGCCGGTCGGATGCAGCGGCAGCATGCGGCCATTGCAGGCCACCACGTGGCGGCCGTCGGTCAGGCCGCGCACGCGCAGCTGCATGCGCTCGACCGACGAATCCACATAGCGCGCGGTACCGCCGGCCGATACCTCTTCGCCCAGCACATTCCACGGCTCGATCGCCTGGCGCAGCTCCATCTCGACGCCCTCGTAGACCACGGTGCCGAAGCGCGGGAAGCGGAACTCGACGAATGGCTCGAACCAGTGGTCCTCGAAGGCGTAGCCGGCCTCGCGCAGGTCGCGCGCGACATCGCGGATGTCCTGGGCCACGAAATGCGGCAGCATCCAGCGGTCGTGCAGCGCCGTCCCCCAGTGCACCAGTTTGGCCTGGAACGGTTGCCGCCAGAAGCGCGCCACCAGCGCGCGCAGCAGCAGCATCTGCAACAGGCTCATACGCTCGTGCGGCGGCATCTCGAAGGCGCGGAACTCCACCAGGCCGAGGCGCCCGGTGGGGCCGTCCGGCGAATACAGTTTGTCGATCGAGAACTCGGCGCGGTGGGTATTGCCGGTCAGGTCGACCAGCAGGTTGCGCAGCAGGCGGTCGACCATCCACGGCTTGTCGCCCGGGTGCATGGTGGGCAGCACCTGGTCCATCTGCTGGAAGGCGATCGCCAGTTCATACAGGTTGTCGTCGCGCGCTTCGTCCACGCGCGGTGCCTGGCTGGTCGGTCCGATGAAGGTGCCCGAGAACAGGTAGGAGAGGGCCGGGTGCACCTGCCAGTAGGTGATCAGGCTCTTGAGCAGGTCGGGCCGGCGCAGCATCGGGCTGTCTTCGGCGGTGGCGCCGCCCAGGGTGGCGTGGTTGCCGCCGCCGGTGCCGGTGTGGCGGCCGTCGAACATGAATTTCTCGGTGCCCAGGCGCGTCAGGCGCGCCTCCTGGTACAGGGTCGTGACGTTGTGCACCAGTTCGTTCCAGCTCGCCGCCGGGTGAATATTGACCTCGATGACGCCCGGATCGGGCGTCACGCTCAGCAGCTTGATGCGCGGGTCGCGCGGCGGCGCGTAACCCTCGATGCGCAGCTTGAGTTTCAGCTTGGCGGCGGTGGCCTCGACCGCGGCGACCAGCGCCAGGTAATCCTCGATGCGCTTCAGTGGCGGCATGAAGATGTACAGGCGGCCGGCGCGCGCCTCGACGCACAGCGCGGTGTGGATGACGTCGCGGGCGGCCGGCTCGGCGGGCGTGGCCGGCGTGGCCGGCGCCGTCGCCCTGGCCGACATGGCGTGTCTCGACGACCTCGACGTCTTCTCTGCCGCTCGCTCCGCCACTGTCCCGGCCGCCTTGCCGGGCGCCAGGCCCAGGGTCGGGCGCTTGTCCTTTTTCACGGCCGGCAGCGCGGCGCGCGGCGCGAACGGGTCGACATCGAATTCGGGATCGCGCTCTTGTGGCAGCACCCACGGCAGCGTCGACAACGGCAGGCGCAGGCCGATCGGCGAATCGCCCTCGATCAGGTACAGGTGCTCGCGCCGCAGCGGCCAGGGCGACGTGCGCCAGCTGGTGCCGAGCATGACGGCCGGGTCGTAGTCACGGGCCTGCAGCGGCAGCACGTAGCCGGCCACCTGGCCCAGGCCGCGGGCCAAAAGGCGCGCCAGGCGGCGCCGCTCTTCGGGCGCCGCCAGGTCGGCCTGCAGAGGATCGATATTGCGCGGCAGCGCCTGTTCGCGCTGGGCTTGCAGCAGCACGTCTTCATAGGCCGGGATGGCGCTGCCGGGCTCGAGGCCGAGCGCCTTGACCAGCTCGGTGGCGAAGCGCCCGGCTTCGTCGCTGCCATAGCCGTCGTCGATGTGTTCGTCCGAGAACAGCTCGGGGTCTTGCCACATCGGCTGGCCGTCGACGCGCCAGAAGATGTTCAGCGCCCAGCGCGGCAGCGGCTCGCCCGGATACCATTTGCCCTGGCCGTAGTGCAGCATGCCGCCAGGAGCGAAGTGATTCTTCAGCCGGTGCATCAGGTTGCCGGCCAGCTCGCGCTTCTTGTCGCCGTGCGCCAGCGTGTTCCATTCGGGGCCGTCCATATCGTCGATCGAGACGAAGGTCGGCTCGCCGCCCTGGGTCAGGCGCACGTCCTGGGCGACCAGGTCAGCATCGACCTGCTGGCCGAGGCCTTCGATCAGGCGCCAGTCTTCTTCGCTGTACGGCTTGGTGACGCGCGGGTCTTCATGGATGCGGGTGACCGTCATCTCGTGGACGAAGGTCACCTCGGCCTGGTCGGAAAAACCGGTGACCGGCGCCGCCGACGATGGCACGGCGGTGCAGGCGAGCGGGATATGGCCTTCGCCGGCCAGCATGCCTGACGTCGGGTCGAGCCCGATCCAGCCGGCGCCGGGGATGTACACCTCGGTCCACGCATGCAGGTCGGTGAAGTCCTCGACCGGGCCGCTGGGGCCGTCGAGCGCGGCCTGGTCGGCGCGCAACTGGATCAGGTAGCCGGACACGAAGCGCGCCGCCAGCCCCATCTCGCGCAGGATCTGCACCAGCAGCCAGCCGGTGTCGCGGCAGGAGCCGGAGCGCTTGGTCAGCGTGTCCTCGGGCGTCTGCACGCCCGGTTCCATCCGCAGCAGATAGGCGATGTCGCGCTGCAGGCGCTGGTTGATGGCGACCAGGAAGTCATTGGTGCTCATCGGCGCGGCCAGCATGTCGCGGCGCGCTTCGTCCACCCACGCGCGCAGCAGGGGGCCGGGTTCGTCGGCCTGGACATACGGGCTCAGTTCGACCTTCAGTTGCGCGGGGTAGGCGAAGGGGAAAGTCTCGGCATACTGCTCGATGAAGAAATCGAAGGGGTTGATGACGGTCATGTCGGCAACCAGGTCGACCGTGAACTCGAGCACGTCGGTTTTTTCCGGGAAGACGAAGCGGCCGATGTAATTGCCGTAGGGGTCTTGCTGCCAATTGATGAAATGTTCTTGCGGTTGCACCGACAGCGAATATGCGAGGATCGGGGTGCGTGCGTGGGGCGCCGGCCGCAGGCGGACTTCGTGCGGCGACAGGGCGACCAGGCGATCGTAACGGTAGCTGGTCTTGTGGTGGAGCGCGATGCGGATAGCCATGCGGGAAGTGCCTTTTTTGTGTGGGCACGATCGGAAAACACGCGATCAATGCGGGCTGGGAGCGTAGCGGAACTGGCTCTCTGTTCAACAGTATTTAAGCATGATTCGTACCCACCATATAATTCGTCTGCCGTGTGGCCTGACGAAGCTGGCACGTTTCTTGATTGCACTGATGGCACAGGAGGAACCGATGCCGAATTTTTATAACGAAATGTATTCCACTGCGGCAACCGTACGGCCTCATTACGATGCGTTCGCGCAGTGGCTCGGCCAACAGCCACCCCAACTGATCGCGCAGAAGCGCGCCGAGGCCGAGCTGAATTTCCAGCGCGTCGGCATCACCTTCGCCGTGTACGGCGACAACGCCGGCAAGGAAAGGTTGATCCCCTTCGACATCATTCCGCGCGTGATCAATGCCGCCGAGTGGTCCCAGTTGCAGGCCGGCCTCAAGCAGCGCGTGACCGCGCTGAACCGCTTCCTGCACGATGTCTACCATGAGCAGAGCATCCTCAAGGCTGGGATCATTCCGCCCGAGCGCATCCTGAACAACACCCAGTACCGGCCCGCAATGCAGGGCGTCAAGGTGCCTTCCGATATCTATGCCCACATTGCCGGCGTCGATATCGTGCGCGCCGGCGAAGGCGAGTTCTACGTCCTCGAAGACAATCTGCGGGTGCCGTCCGGCGTGTCGTACATGCTGGAAAACCGCAAGATGATGATGCGGCTGTTCCCGGCCCTGTTCGCGAAGAACCGCGTGGCGCCGGTCGAGCACTATCCCGACCTGCTGCTCGACACCCTGCGCACCGTGGCGCCGCAGGACAGCGGCGACCCGGCCGTGGTCGTGCTCACGCCCGGCATGCACAACTCGGCCTATTTCGAGCACGCATTCCTGGCCCAGCAGATGGGCGTGGCGCTGGTGCAGGGGCAGGACCTGTACGTCAGCGACAACACGGTCTACATGCGCACCACGCGCGGACCGAAGCGGATCGACGTCATCTATCGCCGCATCGACGACGATTACCTCGATCCGCGCGCTTTCCGCCCTGAGTCCACGCTGGGGGTGCCGGGGCTGCTCGACGCGGTGCGCGCCGGCCGCGTCACGCTCACCAACGCCATCGGCACCGGCGTGGCCGACGACAAGTCGATCTACCCGTATGTGCCCGACATGATCGAGTTCTACCTGGGCGAGAAACCCATCCTGAACAATGTGCCGACCTTCCAGTGCCGCAAGAAGGATGACCTGGCGTACACGCTGGCCAACCTGTCGGAGCTGGTGGTCAAGGAAGTGCATGGCGCCGGCGGCTACGGCATGCTGGTCGGACCGGCGTCCACCCGGGCCGAGGTCGAGGCCTTCCGCGAGCGCCTGGTCGCCAACCCGGCCGGTTATATCGCCCAGCCGACGCTGGCGCTGTCGGCGTGCCCGACCTTCGTCGAGTCGGGCGTGGCGCCGCGCCATATCGACCTGCGCCCGTTCGTCTTGTCGGGCAAGACCGTAACCATGGTGCCGGGCGGCCTGACCCGCGTGGCGCTGCAGGAAGGCTCGCTGGTGGTCAATTCGTCGCAGGGCGGCGGCACCAAGGACACCTGGATTCTGGAGAACTAGCATGTTGAGCCGCACCGCAGATCATTTGTTCTGGATGGCCCGCTATACCGAGCGCGCCGAGAACACCGCCCGCATGCTCGACGTGCGCGTCCAGTATTCGCTGATGCCGCAATCCGAGCAGGCCGAGCAGCAGGGCTGGCGCACGATGCTGGGCGTGTCCGAGCTGGTCCAGCAATTCGACGCCAAATACGACACGCTGAACCAGAAGAACGTGATCGACTTCATGGTGCGCGATCCCGACAACCCGTCCTCGATCGCCAGCTGCCTGCGCGCTGCGCGCGAGAACGCGCGGGCCGTGCGCGGCACCCTGACCACGGAGGTGTGGGAAACCGAGAACACCACCTGGCTGATGCTGCAGGAACACCTCCGGAGCCGCATGTTCGAGCACGACCCCAGCCAGTTCCTGGAATGGGTCAAGTACCGCTCGCACATGTCGCGTGGCGTGACGCTCGGCACCATGTTCCAGGACGAAGCGTTCAACTTCATCCGCCTGGGCACGTTCCTGGAACGGGCCGACAATACGGCGCGCATCCTTGACGTCAAGTTCAGGTTCCTGGCGTCCGAGACGGTCCAGGCCGGAGCGCAGGGCGAGTTTTATTATCTGGCGGCGCTGCTGCGCTCGGTATCGGCCTTCGAGATCTACCGCAAGGTCTACCGTGACACCATCACCCCGCCGCGGGTGGCCTCGCTCCTGATCCTGCAAGAGAAAATGCCGCGCTCGCTGGTGGCCTGCATGGCGGCGGTCGTGGCCAATCTGCGCGACGTGCGCAACGACCTGTCGCACGATACCGAGCGCAAGGCAGAGGAGTTGTACGCCATGCTGCAGTCGGCGTCGGTCGCGGACATCCTGCAGGAAGGACTGCACGAATTTTTGACGCGCTTCCTGGCCTCGGTGGATGAACTGGGCAATGGCATCAGCCGCGACTTCCTGATTCCGATCGATCCGGTCGCGTCCGAAGAAGTGCCGGAACCGGCGCAGACGCAAACCCAAACGCAAACCCAGACGCAGACCGGGACGCAATCGCAAACCGGTACGCAATCGCAAACACAGACGCAGACGCGCTGACTCAGCGGCGCACCACGATCTGGCGCTGCGCACCGTTATGACGAAAACCAGGGTATTCGCGTCAAAACGGTGCGTCGCGCCAGGTAGATCGCCTGGCTAACATCTGCTATGCCGCCACCTGCTTGTCCGGCGCCGGCGCCTTCTTCATCTGTGCACGCACCACCTTGTGCACGAATTCCAGCTTTTCCAGCACCGGCGTGCTGAGCGTGAACGGATACGAGTCCGGCATGCCGATGCTGCGGTTCAGGCTGTTGAGCACATAGGTCAGCGCGAACCAGTCGTGCAGCGTATCCTCGAACGCATCGGTCCGGGTAGGCAGGGTGATGCCATCGAGCGCCGGTTCGTCGGCCTTGCGTGGCTTGAGCTGCAGGCCGCAGGAATGCGCCGTCTCGAGCGTATCGAGCATGTGCAGGTAGTGGGCCCAGGTCTCGGCCCAGTCTTCCCACGGGTGCGAGCTGGCATAGGTGCTGACGAAACGCGCATCCCAGTCGGCCGGCGGGCCCTGCTCGTAGTGGCGCTTCAGGCTCTCGCCATAATCGGCGCGCTCGTCGCCGAACAGCGTGCGATACTCGTCGATCCACGCCGTGTTGGCGATCAGCCGGTCAAAATAGTAGTGGCCGCTCTCGTGGCGGAAATGACCGAGCAGGGTGCGGTAGCGCTCGTGCATCTGCTCGCGCGTGCGTTCGCGCTCGGCCGGGTCGGCTTCGGCGATGTTCAGCGTGATCAAGCCATTGTCGTGGCCGGTCATCACGCACTGGTCGCTCACGCCATCCTCGAGGAACTGGAAGGCCAGCCCGGTCTCGGGCTCGACCTCTTTCGACACCGGCGTCAGGTTCAGCATGGCCAGCGAGAACAGCAGGCGGCGCTTGGCAGCCTCGAGACGCGACCACAGGATGTGGTTTTTTTCGGACGTCAGCGCCGGGATGACCACGGTCAGCTGGCATGACTCGCACAAGTCGTGCGGGTCGTCGGCCGGCAGCATCCAGTTGCACACATTGTGCTGCGTGTAGTTGCTGCACTGTTTATACAGCTTGCCCGCGTCGGTGCGGTTCAGGCTGCGCCAGTGGCCGTCCTCGGCCTGCTCGAAGCTGTTGACGCTGCGCGTCAGGGGCTGGTAGCCGAGCGTGCTGTCGCAGTTGAAGCAGAGCGTGTTCTCGAAAAAGATTTGCTGCGAACACTTGTCGCAATGGAAGGTTTTCATGGGTCCGATGATGGGTGAGATTGTCTGTACGTGCTTAATAATTTAACAGCAATCCCGATTGCGGCAAGCACGTGTCGGACAACGCCTCATACCGTGTGCGCGCCTCCCGGGCGGCCCATGCACACCAGGCCCGGCTTCCAGCGCCGATCATGCAAAACGCCACCGCAGGAAACCTGCGGTGGCGTTCTCAGGGGTTGCCAGGGTGAACCCGGCCAGGCAGTCAACCCTTCTTCTGGGCGGCGATCCAGCGGTCGGTCGCCGCTTCGAGGATGTCGAGCGGCACCGCGCCGTGCGACAGCACTTCGTTGTGGAAGGCGCGCAGGTCGAAGTCCTTGCCCAGCGTCTTCTCGGCGCGGGCACGCAGTTCGCGCAGCTTGAGTTCGCCGATCTTGTAGCTGAGCGCCTGGCCCGGCATGGCGATATAGCGTTCGACTTCCTGCACCGCCGTCACCTCGTCCTGCGGCACATTGTCCTTGAAGTAGGCGATCGCCTGCTCGCGGGTCCAGCCCTTCGAATGGATGCCGGTATCGACCACCAGGCGCACGCCGCGCCAGATTTCCGCGGTCAGGCGGCCGACCCACTGCCAGGGATCGTCGTACATGCCGATTTCCTGGCCCAGCATTTCGCTGTACAGGCCCCAGCCTTCCGAGAAGGCGGTGACGCCGCCGAAGCGGCGGAACGCCGGCAGGCCGGTCGTTTCCTGGGCCAGGCTGCGCTCGAAGTGGTGGCCGGGGACGGCCTCGTGCAGGTAGAAGGCGTTGGTAGTGAAGCGGGTGCGGGTTTCGGGCTTGTAGGCATTGAAGTAGAAGATGCCGGGACGCTTGCCGTCGACCGAGCCGCGCTGGTACGAGGCCGGGGCGGCGCTGACTTCGCGGAACGCTTCGACCGGACGAATCTCGAACGGCGCCTTCGGCACATGCGCGAACAGCTGGCCAACCTTGGCGTCGACCTGCGGACGCAGGGCCTCATAGGATGCCTGGATTTCCTCGCGCGTCTTGAAACGCAGCTCGGGCGCGGTGTTGAGGTGGGTGAAGAATTCCTGCAGCGTGCCCTTGAAGCCGACGCGCACCTTGGCTTCCTCGAACTGGGCGCGGATGCGCGCCACTTCGCGCAGGCCGATGTCATGGATCTCGGCCGGCGTCAGCTCGGTGGTGGTCGACTGGCGCGCGCGGAAGGCATACCACTCCTGGCCGCCAGGCAGGGCGCCGATGCCGGCGCTGTCGCGCCCGGCCGGCAGGTAGGTGTCGCGCATGAAGGCCAGCAGCTTGCGGTTGGCCGGCGCCAGTTGCTCGCGCACCAGCTTGGCGTACGCATCGAGCAGGCGCGCCCTGTCGGCGGCGCTGAACGAGGCTGGGAATTTTCTGGTCGGCGCCATGTAGGTGCTGGTCGCCAGGTCATCGGTGCCGACGTTCTCGAGCTGCGGCAGGACGCGGCGAATCAGCGCCTTCGGCATCACGATGCCTTGCTTGATACCGGTGCGCATGTCGGCAATCGCGCCATCCACGGCCGGGGCATAACCGGCGGCGCGCTTGAGCCAGTTGTCGTAATCCTCGACGGTCTGGAAAGGCTGCGCCGAGGCGCCCGAGCCGAGCTGGGTCATCATCAGGTGCATGCCCGAGAACTGGTCCACCGGCACCAGGTCGGTCGGGAAGCGCAGGCCGTCGAGCACTTGCTGCAGGCGGTAGCGCAGCAGGTCATAGCTGATGCGGTCTTCCGGCGGCAGCGGTGCCGGATCGAATTTGTCGCTCGCGGCCAGGTATTTTTCCGCCAGCGCGCGGCTTTGCCTGCGGTCCTCGGCCGACGAGACGGGCCCGAATCGGTCGTTGTAGCGCTGATCGCCGTTGAAGGTCGCGGCGATCGGATTCTCGCGCAGGTAGTCTTCCCAGTAGCTGGCGTATAACTGGTTCATCTGTTCCGGCGTCGCAGGCGTCTTGACCTGGGCGATGGCGGGGAGGGCGGCGCACAGCAGGGCGCCCAGAAGCAGGGGGAGCGAGCGGGTCATGTGTTCACTTGGTAGTCAAAAAACCATCAGAGAATAGCATGCTGTTGCACGAGTGAATGCGGTCCGTCGGCCTTGCCGGACCGCACCGCCGGGACAGGCATGGTCAATGGCGCTTGCCGTGCCCTCTGCGCCGCCAGTTGCGCTGCTGCGACTGCCTGCAAGGCGCCGGCGGTGGCGGCATCGATGCCGATCTCGCGCGCAACGGGTTCGCCCGCCCCCAGCGAGCGCGGGTCGCGCCCGGTCACGTTGCCGAAGATGGTCAGTGCTTCCAGGTAGTAGCCGTGGGCGCTGCCGTGGTAATGGTCCGGCGCCCACAGGTTGACCTGGCCGGGGGCGACGCCGTCATACGGATTGGCGTCGGCCACGCCGTCGGCGATGGCGCGGCTCCATGCTTCGCCGACGGGAATGACGTGGTCGATGCGGTGCGCCGCGGCGGCGGCGTCGTAGCCGCGGCGCAGGTCCAGCGCCATCGTGTCGATCGGCCGGCCGTACCAGGGGCTGGCGCTCTTGTAGACCTGGTCGGCGCGCGACCAGGTCGAGACGAGCCGGATGTCGACCTGTGGGTTCTGCGCGCGCAAGCCATCGGCCAGCAGGCCGGTGTACTTGATGAGCGCCGCCGGATCGCCGGCCTTGCGCTTGTCCAGTTGGCTATAGCTTTGCAGAAGCACCAGGTCGTAGGGCTTGACGATGGTCGCGTACTTCTTGTCGTAGTGGTCGCCAAGGCTGGCGCCGGGGATTGTCTCCAGGCTGACCTGGTAGTGCAGGCCTGCTTGCTCCGTCATTGCCTTGAACAGGGCGGGCACGCCGCCGATGCCGGAGTCGTTCAGGTCGGTCACTGACGATGGCCGAAAGAACTTGACCAGTGGCTCGGCACCGGAGGGTTCGCCATAGATAAAGCTGTTGCCGACAAAGAGGATCGTGGTGGCGGGCGGCGTGGGAGCCGGTCCGGTCGAACAGCCCAGCGCCAGCATGGCGACGGTGGCTGCGGCGAGGTGACGCAAGGTAGAAGGGACGAGCATGGATTCTTGTCTGCCTGTTGGCGCTGGACGAAAAAAAGGGTTACAGCTTAGCAGCATGTAACCCAGGTCGGGATGCGACGACGATTGGCGCTGGCGGCCGGTACTGGCCTTCAGTGATAGAAGTACGGGGCCAGCACGGCGACTTCGGTAATATTATTGACCGGCAATCCGTTGCGCTCGGCGACCTGCCGGATTGCCTCGGGCGTTGGCGCGTCATAGATGCAGAAGGTGTGGGTCTTGTCGCTGCTCACATAGGAGTGGACCCAGGTCACTCCCTGCTCGCTGTTGGTCTGGACAACCTTGCTCAAGGCGTCTGCGCCGGCGGCGTTGACGGGGATGTTGAGACCATCGGGGAAAACGCGTTCTACCATATAGCGCGGCATATCTGTCTCCTTGCTGTTATGAAGGACTGGTGATGACACCTTACGAGACTGCCCAGCTAAAGTAGCGCATAAGCACACGCGGGGCAATCGCTTTGCTGCGCAATGCCGTGCAAGGCCAACGCCGCGAATCGGTCCGGAGCAAAACACCGTACCAGTCCAACGCCGCGAATCGGTTCGTTGCGCAACAGCGTACCAGACCAACATCGCGAATCTGTTCGGTGCGCCACACCGCGCCAGACCAACGTTGCGGGACAGCGCGATGCGCTAAAACCGTGGCATGCGCATTCGCCCTGCATGTGGCCCCCATGGCGCAGGTGGTATGCTGCGCCCTTATACTCCAATGCGACTGCCATGACCAACAAACAACAGCCTTCCGACAAGCCAGCCAAAACGCCCGCCGGTCGGGTGGAGAATCCTTTCCTGGATGCCGAGTTCTACAACCGTATGCGCGACTATACCGAGCGTGATGCCGCCTTTTCGAAAGAGTTGAAGGCGATTGGCGACAGCGGCGCGGGCAAGCAGAGCACCGACATCCGCGAGGCGCCGTCGCTTCAATTGTTGCGTGCAGTCGTCAAGAAGGGATTGTCGCTGGAGGTGATGCTGGAGCGCATGGTCCAGGGCGTGGAACTGGGCCTGTGGGAGCCATGGCTGAGCGCCTTCGGCATCGAGATCCGCGGCGTCAACTATGCCAAGTCCGAGCAGCGCAACGCCCGCCTGGCGCTCGACATGAGCCTGGCGTGCAAGGTCAATTCGGTGTTCGCCAACGCAGGCGTGGTCAATTGGCGCAGCCTGGTGGCGCAGGACTGCGCACAGATCCAGATCGACAAGCCGACCGAAAAATCCGGCGCCAAGGTCTACGCCATCTTCTACCTGGACGCACCAGGAAAGTGACGTGGTTCGTCGGGCCCGGGTGATGCGCGCCGATCGGGTATTCGGCGCGGCGTGAACGGCTGGTAGTTGCCGATGGCCGTACAATCGGGTCAATCGACCGTTTCCGCGACTGCGACCAGCCATGTATCGACGCCATTTTCTCGCCGCATTGGCGGCCTGCGCAGCGCCTGTCGCCAGTGCCGCCCCATCGCCATGGCCGCTGCTCCAGCGCGGCGGCTACGTGATCCTGATGCGCCATGCCGCCACGGTGCCGGGCATCGGCGACCCGCCCAATTTCACACTCGGCGCCTGCGCTACCCAGCGCAACCTGTCGCAGGCGGGCCGCGACGATGCCGTCAGGATCGGCGCGGCAATGCGCAGGAACGCGGTGCCGGTCGGCCCGGTGCTGTCGAGTCGCTGGTGCCGCTGCCTGGACACGGCCCGGCTGGCCTTCGGCCGGGTCGAACCCAGCCCGATGATCGATTCGATGTTCCAGGACGAAGAACCGGCGCGCGCGCGCAAGCTTGCGCAGTTGCGCACCTATCTGGCGCAGTACACGGACACCCGCAACCTGGTGCTGGTAACGCATGACGTGAACATCCGCGCGCTGGTTGGCAAGTACGTGGAACAGGGCGAGTTCATCATCGCCGCGCGCAGCCCGGATGGCGCCTTGCGCATCGAAACGACCGTCCCGATAGCACAGCTGGCGAGCTGACGCGCGCGCAAGATGTCGTTCTGCCATGGCGCAGCGGTTATCGGCCGGGCGACAACGGCAGCATCCAGGGCCCGAAAGCGGCCAACCGCCGGCTCGTATCAGTCAATCCCGGGAGCTGTCACGCTTGTCATGGGGAGCGTCATGCTTGCACAAGCATGGCACTGCCTGGGCCAAATCGAGACGCATGGACGCATGAATATCGTGGAGCGCCTGCACGAGTTCATAGTGGCTCTTGTTCGCAAGATGAGCGGGTAATTCGACGATATGTGTCTTGTAGGCCGCGGCCTCTTGGTTTGCAATGCGGGATGTGTCGCCCTGGAGCGGCTCGGCTCTGATGGAGATCTCTCTGGGACCGTTCCGATCGTTGCTGAAAGTCACTTGGCAAATCGCCAGCCCCGCAATCCTTCCTTTTGCATCAGCGTAGATGGCAAGTTTCATGCTGGCTCCGTTTATTCGTGCGCCAATATGTAGAACGAGGTATTCACGTTATAGACCGTGGCCGTCAGAAAGAACCGCGCATACGGATCGGGTCCGTTCGAGGCTTCTCCGATGCTTGGCTGCTGACTGCCCTGGTCTCGCGATGACACCGTCCCTGAGGATGAGATATTGCTCGGCTCAACTCCCAGCACGACGCCAGTAGGGTCCCTGTTGAAACCCGAAGCCCACCACCGCGCTTCCGTGTTCGCAGCCATGAAGATCGGCCCCACTACCCATTTGACGCTCATGTTGACTCCTTGGCTAAGTTGTAACATTGGCTGATCAGCCAATTTTTCGATTGATAAAAGTCAAATTAGCTCGGGGTATTGGGGACACGTCGGCATGCAGGGGTGCATGCAGGCACACCACACTTGGCGTGATTTCCAGCGTGTAGCGTCGCGCCGGCAAGGTGAGAGGGATCGTCGCCGTTGCCAGCGCGTCGAGCTACGGCGGAATGTCGAGATGCGATTTCGGGAGTTGGCACTCGCGGTGTAGGGGACGCCAATCAACCGGCCATGAGGAAGACGAATCCCGGAAACGACAACGCCCACTGCGATGAGTGGGCGTTGTGTGAACGATATTCTTGGTGGCCCGGGGCGGAATCGAACCACCGACACAAGGATTTTCAATCCTCTGCTCTACCAACTGAGCTACCAGGCCAAGAGCGCGCAATTATAGCAGCGTTTCCGGAGGATACACAATCCGCCCGCGACCGCTCTCAACCGTTCGGCATGATCCGGTTCGCGTGGTCGCGCTCCAGCGACAGGCGCGACTCGCGGCGCCGCTTGGCTTCCTCGAAGCGCCGCACTTCATCCGGCGTCGATGGCGTCAACGGCGGAATCGACGCCGGCTTCTTGTCGTCGCCCACTGCCACCATCGTGAAGAAGCAGCTGTTCACATGCCGCACCACCTTGCTGCGGATGTCCTCGGCAATCACCTTGATCCCGATTTCCATCGAGCTGCGGCCGGTATAGTTCACCGCCGCCAGGAAGGTCACCAGTTCGCCCACATGGATCGGCTGGCGGAAGGTCACCTGGTCGACGCTCATCGTCACGACATAGCGCCCGGCATAGCGGCTGGCGCAGGCATAGGCGACCTGATCGAGCAGTTTCAGGATGGTACCGCCGTGGACGTTGCCGGAGAAATTGGCGGTGTCCGGCGTCATCAGCACCGTCATGCTGAGCTGGTGGGAGGGCAGGTTCATGGTCGTAGTGCTTACAGGAATTAAATCAGGTTTGATGGTGCACTATAAATTCCTGATGAGCAAGGTCGGCCGCATTACTGGTCGTGGCGCGCGCCGCCTGGCGCGATCAAAGCACGCATATCGACATGCAAATAAAATCGTAGCCATTGAAAAATGAATCGAATAGGCTCGGCATATGAACAGCGAATTCCCCCACCACGGCGGCTCGGTGCAATGGCACCTTGGTCCCGTCATCGATGCATTGCGCACCTCGCGCGAATCGACCCATAACATCCGTCACCAGGGGCGGGTGCGCGAACTGCCGTCACGCGACGTGGTGCGCCAGATCGTGGACGGCGTCGCGGCGGCGCTGTTCCCGACCCATTACGGCCGGCCCGACCTGAATGCCGAGAGCATCGATTATTTTGTTGCCGACACCCTGAACATCGCCCTCGACCGCCTGGTCGAGCAGGTGCGGCGCGCGCTGCGTTTCTCGCCCGCGTTCTCCGGAGAGCACGAGCAGACCGACGAGGCCGTCCTGGCCGAGCGCGCCCGCATCATCACACGCGAGTTCGCGGCGAACCTGCCGGTCATCCGCGCCCTGCTGGTGTCGGACGTGCAGGCCGCACTGGCGGGCGATCCGGCCGCCACGTCGGTGGCCGAGATCATGCTGTGCTACCCCGGCACCATCGCCATCCTCTACCACCGCATCGCCCACTGCCTGACCCGCCTCGGCGTGCCGTTCCTGGCGCGTGTGGCGGCCGACATCGGCCATTCTCTGACCGGGATCGACATCCATCCGGTCGCGCGGATCGGCGGCAGCTTCTTCATCGACCACGGCACCGGCGTGGTGATCGGCGAGACCGCGATCCTGGGCGAGCGCGTGCGCCTGTACCAGGCGGTGACGCTGGGCGCCAAGCGCTTCCCGGTGGACGAATCCGGCGCCCTGGTCAAGGGCACGCCGCGCCATCCGATCGTCGAGGACGACGTCGTCATCTACGCCGGCGCCACCATCCTCGGCCGGATCACGATCGGCGCCGGTTCGACCATCGGCGGTAATGTGTGGCTGACCCAGAGCGTCCCGCCGGGCAGCAATGTGTCGCAGGCGCAGATGCGCAATACATGAGTCGCGTCACCCGATCGCCAGACGATTCGGCCGGGTGAGGGGCGGCGCTATCCCGTCCAGTAGACAGATCGAGGACGGGCAGGCGCTATCCGCGCCGCGCGGCTTTGCTATGATGGCGCGATGACTATCCTGCTGGTTCCCGGCTATATGCTGGATGAGACATTGTGGGACGATGTGCGCGCGCCGCTGGCGCGTTTCGGCCCGTTGGCGCACGCCGACCTGCGTCACGACTCCACCCTCGAGGACATGGCGCGCCGCACGCTGGCGAGCGCGCCGTCGTCCTTCATCCTGGTCGGTTTTTCAATGGGCGGCTATGTCGCGCGCGAGATCGTGCGCCAGGCGCCCGAACGGGTGCGGGCGCTGGTGCAGATCGCGACCTCGACCCGGCCGGATTCCGACGCCGTCAGGCAGGGCAAGCGCAGGGTCGCGAACGCGGCGCCGTCGGTGTCGTTCGCGGGCCTGAGCCGCAGCGCGATCGCCACCTCGCTGCATCCCGACGCCGCCGGCGACGAGGCGCTGATCGAGCGCGTGCGCATGATGGGCGTACGCCTGGGCGCCGAAGCCTTTCGCAACCAGTCCATGCTGGAGCGTCCGGGTGACCTGGATCTGCTCGACGCGATCCGCTGCCCGACGTTGGTGATCGCGGCCGGTCACGACCGGTTGCGCGGCGTTGACGAGTTGCAGGAGCTGCATGCGGGGATTGCGGGCTCGGAGTTTGCCCTCATCGAGGACAGCGGCCACATGATCCCGCTCGAGGCGCCGCAGGCGCTGTGCGATGTGCTGGTCGCCTGGCTGGAACGCCTGCCAGGTACAGGGCAGGCGCCTCCGCCGATGCGGTGATTCCCGGGAGCGGGGTCGAGCGGCAGGAAAATCGGCGCCGTCGACCAGCACCACGTCGGCGGGAGCCGCGACTCGACGCGTGTCAGGCCGACACCGGCGCAAACCTGGTGCACCAGCCATCCAGGCCGCGGATTGCCTCTTCCTTGAGCTTGGCCTCGATCTCGATATAGGGAGCGCGCAGGTACGACGAGGGCATGGTCGCGATCAGGTCGCTATGCTGGCGGTCATTGAAACCTTCGCGGCCGTTCGAGATATGCACCAGCTGGTGGGCTGGATCGGCCCAGGTCGCACGCGCCTTGGCGACCATCTCGGCCACGCTCGGGTGCTCGTAGCTGTCCAGCTTTTCATGCACGATGTGGTGGTGGGCGTCGAACACCATCGGCACGCCGGCGCGCAGGCATACGGCCAGGATCTCGTCTGCGCTGTAGGCGTATTCGTCGTTTTCCAGGCCGATGCGAAGACGGATCGCGTCTGGCAGCTCGGCAATGCGGGCGACCAGCTTGTCCTCGCGGTCGGCTTTGCCACCATGGATTTCCAGCAGCGCCCACGGCGAGCGCGGCTGGCCGAGCAAGTCCATGATGTCGGCATGCATTTGCAGGATCTTGACGCTGTTGGCGACCACGTCGTCTGAATCCGAACTGAGCACCACGAACTGGTCGGGATGCATCACCAGGCGGATGCCGCGCTCGATCGCGCGCCGGCCCGATCGTTCCAGGGTTTCCTTAAACTGCTGCAGGATTTCAAGGCCTTGCGGCGTATCGGAGAACGGGAAGATCGAGGACGGCATGCGGTACAGGGCGATGCCTTCGCGTTCGCAGTAGCGCAGGGCATTGTCCAGGGTCTGGATATTGTCGCGGTAAATGTCTTCCAGCACGCGGCGCTGGCCGTCTTGACTGTGCTCGAGCAGGCGCTTGCGCGTCAGGGCGCGGTAGCGCACGTCCTTCGATACCGTGATGCAGACAAGGCCGAGTCGTGGCTGCGGGGCGGGATGCGGGGCGGGCTGCAGGGCGGGCTGGATCATGGAAGCTGGGCCTGCGCGGCAGGGCGCGCGGTGGGTTGATGTTGCGAAGAAGTCTATCCGAAGCAGCTTTTGGCCGAAGCGCGACGCGTTCGGGAATCAGGTCGAAAGCGGGTCGCGGCCGATGCCGGCGGTGGTCGTCCGGGTTATCCCTTCGTGGCCTGGTTTATCCGTTCGTGCTCAGCGCGGCGTGCCGAAGACCTGGGTCCAGTAGATGATGCCGACTTGCCCTGTGGGCGTGACGCCATAGGCAGCGCCCATCTCGGTGAACCCGCCGTTCATGATGTTGGCGCAATGACCGGGGCTGTCGAGCCAGCCCGCCACCGCTTCCTGCGGTGAGCGCTGGCCAAAGGCAATGTTTTCGCCGATGTGGCGCCAGGCGTAGCCGGCGCGTTCGGCGCGCTCGGCGACCTGGCTGCCATCCCTGGCCCGGTGGTCGAAGTAGCGCTGGGTGGCCATGTCGCTGCTGTGGGCACGGGCGGCGTCAGCCAGTGCCGGATTCCATCGTACGGGCGGGACTGCCGCGAAGTGCTCGGCTGCGCAGTAGCGCGCACTGGCGCGCGCCTTGTTGACTTCGTCGAGGATCTCGCGCCCGGCGTCGCGCCAGTCGGGGTAGGTGAACGAGGGCAGTGGCGCAGCCGGACGCGCCAATATCACGGTCCAGGTCGCGCCCTCGCGGTAGCTGCCCACGGCCGAGAAGTCTTCGCTCAGCAAGACCTCGCAGTACGTCCTTTCCAGTACGTCCATGGCGGCCCGGGCGTCCTCCGGGCCGGTCACGTCGACCGCTTGCGCCTGTTCGACGGCATAACCGGCACGCTCGAGTGCGGACTCGATGAACATGCCAGTGCCGATGCGCAGCTGGCTTAACGCAGGTTCGGGCGTGAGTGTGCCGGCCGGCCTGGCCGGCTGGCCGTTGCAGGCGCCGGGGGCGGCGCGATAGCGGTTGACCAGTTCTGCCAGCGGGTCAGCGGCCTGGGCGGCAACAGGCTGGGCAAGTGCGACCGGCGGACACGAGAACGCGACAGCCATGGCGGTACATACCAGCGCGAAGGGCATCTTGCGCACATCGCGCAAACGGGGTGGGCAGGCGATCAGGGCGTGCGTGGTCGGCAAGTCAGTTTCAGTGGCGGGGCATGGCATGTGTATGGAACGAGTAAACCCAGGGACATGGTCGGTGGAAGTCGTCAGCGTGCGGGTCTGTGGTGTCGATGTGGGTACGGCCGACAGAATTTCCATGCCATGACAGACCCGAAGCACATAATTCTCCAATAAATGATCAGAAGCAATATTATGATTGCTAAAATCTCATATTGCGCCCGTCGTTCTGGATAGGCGGATGTGCTGATTCAATGGAGTGAATATGAGCTTGTGGACCGTGTCTGTCGTCGATTCCAACCAATTGCTGGACCAGGCGAGCCATACGCTCATCGACAGGGATGTTCAGTATGTGATGGCCTATCTCGATCGATTCATCGATTGGAAGGGCACGCTCGACGTCAAGGTGAACATCAAGTCGCATGCCGACCTGAAAAGCGAACTGGGTTGGCCACAGGACGGCATCATTCCTGCCACCGAAATGTCGTGGATTGGCCTGGACGGCAAACTGGTGAAAAGTAACCTGATCGAGATGACGACAGGTGAAGACAAGAACGGTAGCAGCGCGGACGCCGGGTTCACCATCTATCTTGGCGCGGACGGCAAGATGCGCAATTACGGCGCTCCGGTCTGGCTCGATCCCGATCCAGTAGCTTTCAAATCGCCGAGCATTCCTGCGGGTTCGCACGATTTCGTCTCCATCGCCCTGCACGAAGTTCTGCACACGATCGCTTTCGATAATGCGGATATCGACACCGGGACTCTCGGCAGTAAGGTCAAGCTGCGCGACGGCGTGTATTACTTCGAGGGCGAGGCGACGATGGCCCTGCTTGGAAAGCCGCTGGCCTTCGACGCAGTGGGCCACATCATCGGCGCATTGACGTCGCATTACACATTTGGCGGCATGGTTGGCGATATCGGCAACTATGAACAGAACCGCTGGGATATCGGCCGGATCGAACTTGCGGTGATGAAAGACCTCGGCATCGACGTCAAGCTGCCGTTGAACGGGCTCTCGTACACTGACCTCGACGACAAGAGGCCGGATATCGTGGGTAATTCGGGCGCCGATATCCTGTATGGAGATTTCCAAGCCAACAGTATTGTCGCTGGCGCTGGTAACGACCTGCTTGAAGGTGGGGCCGGCAACGATATCTTGAACGGTGGAGCAGGCCTGGACACGGCCTTGTACGCCGGTGTAGCCGCAAGTTTTGATGTGAAAATTCTCGGTAAAAATATCTCGGTGATCGACAGACAGGGTAATGAGGGCATCGATACGCTAGAGGGCATCGAGCGCATTCAGTTTCTCGACAGTGCGCTGGCCGTCGACATCGATGGCAATGCCGGCCAGGCCTTTCGCATCTACCAGGCGGCGTTCGATCGTGCTCCCGACCTGAACGGTCTTGGCTTCTGGATCGACCGGATGGACCAGGGCGCCTCGTTGAAAGACCTGGCCGCAGGTTTCATCGGGAGCGACGAGTTTTCCGGAAAGTATGGCGCCTTGAACGCAGACGCCTTTGTTGTCGCGCTGTATGGGAATGTCCTCGGTCGCCAGCCAGACCAGGGCGGTCTTGATTTCTGGACTGGCCGGCTAGCCGGCGACGACAATATGGCAGCACGCGCCAGCGTGCTTGCCGAATTCAGTGAGAGCAGGGAGAACGTCGAGAACCTGGCGGCGCTGATCGGTAACGGGATCGCTTATATCCCGTTTGCCTAGACCTACCGAGGCTGCGGCGCCTGCGGCGTGCGTTCCAGCCTGGAGACGTCCAGTCCCTGGGCCGCCAATCGCGCAAGCAGGGCGTCGTAGTCGGCGGGCGCGACCTGGGGAGTGCGCGCGAGAATCCACAGGTACTCGCGCTTGGGCTCGCTCACGGCCGACAACTGGTATTGCTTGTCCAGGTCGATGACCCAGTAGTCGCCCCACACCATCGGGATGAAGGAGAGCACGGCCGGTGCGAAACGGACCTTGAGCTTGGGCGATGTGGCGCCGCCGAGCTGGCGCGCCACGCCTTCGGCAACATCCGTCTTGCCGTCGGCGGTGCGGCAGCGGTTGACGACCTGTACGCGTCCATCCTCGTCCAGCTGGTAGCTGGCGGTCGTGTCTCCCACGCAGTCCTTTTGGAACTTGTTGGGGAATTTTGCGATCTCGTACCAGGTGCCCATATAGCGCGGCACCGCGAGCGATTCGATCGGCTGCAGCGGCCGGACAGCGTCCGCTGCCAGCGCCTGGCCGGCGCACAGCCCGGACAGGACCAGTGCGGCAAGCGGCTTGAAGAACGAAGGCATGGGGATCATTGGAACCTCTTGTGTGTCGTGGGCTCCTAGCATAAATGACAATGTGGTTGGTGTGTCGTCTGTTTGCAGCATGCCATCGATGGCGTTGCACACGTGACCGGGAGGGTGCACCGCCCGGGTATGACACTGGCAACGCCGTTGCGATACGGTTCCAATGCCGTCGCGACGCTTTCGCAATGCGTGCGCAATGCGTGCGCCACGCATTCGGCACGCAGTCGCTTTGCATTTGCCTTGCATTCACAACGAATTCACAACGCATTCACAACGCATGCCCGGTGCATCCGCCGCGCGTTCACAATATTGTCACAAGGCCGTCAGCGCCGGCCCGCCCGGCTTGCCCAGCCAGGTTTTCTCAAACTGCTTTTCGGTGGCGGCGAGCGCAGCCGCGTCGCCGCGCTTGCGGTACACCTCCATCAAGCCACGCAGCGCCCAGCCATTGCTCGGCGTGCGTCCCAGCGAGTCGCGGAACACTTTCTCGGCGGCTTGTGGCTGGCCGCTGCGCAGCAGCGCCACACCGAGGGACTGGCGCACGGGGTAGTACCAGTAGGGCGGCTCCATATAGGGCAGGGCATCCTGCACCGCGATGGCTGCGCGGTAGGCGCCGATCGCGCGCGGCAGGTCGCCCCTGGCATCGGCGACACGGGCCAGGGCGACCGAGCGGGCGGTCTGGACGATCTCGCGGCCGGGGATATTCCATTCGTTCACTGGCTTGAAGTCCCCGGTTTTTTCGATGCGCTCGAGCGCCGCGATCTCGCGGCCGGCCGCATCGAAGGCGCCCTTGCGCGCGTGGCCGACGGCGCGTGCGTAGTGCCACATCGCCTGTACCAGTACGAATTGCGGGCCGGGATCGGGCAGGGCGATGAGGGTGTCGGGGCTGCTGAACTGGACGTGGGCAAAGTAGGGCGCGGCCTTGACCGGCTGCAGTGCGCCGATGGCCCCCAGCAGCTCGGGCGTGATCACCTTGTCGAGCTTGCCCGCGGCCTCGAGCGCCGTGCGCCCGTCGCCGCCCATCAGGGCCGAGACCATCACGAAGTGGATATTGTGCGGATAGTAGGCGCCCCGGTAGACGGGATCGCTGTCCGCGCTGGCGAAGTAGCGCTCGTCGGTGGCGACCGCCATGACGTTGGACCGCAGCGCCTCGCGGTACATGCCGAGCCGGTAGTAGATATGCGACGGCATGTGCACGATATGGCCGGCGCCCGGGATCTGCTGCGCCAGTGCGCGCGCCGCGGGCAGCGCCTTCTGAGGCTGGGTCGACGCCTCCATCGCGTGGATGTAATAGTGGGCGGCGCCGGGATGGGCAGGATTGCGCGCCAGCACCCGTTCGAGTGCGGCAACCATCGGGGCGGTATGGTTCTTGGGCTGGGCGCCGCCGGCCGCCCAGTAGTCCCAGGGCGACAGGTCCATCAGCGATTCGGCGTACAGGACCTGGAGGCTGTCGTGGGTGGGGAAATCGCGCGCGGCCTGGGTCATCGCGTCGGCATAGGCGCGGTCGAGGGCGGCGCGGTCGGCGCCGGGATCGGCGCTGTAGCGGCGCGCGACGGCGCGGATCATGGCCCGCTCGTGGGGCTGGGTGCGCGGCGCCAGGCGCACCGCCTCGGCTGCGGCGGCCACGGCCGGCGCGACCGCCTCGGGGAACATCGGCGCGTTGATGTTGGGGCCCAGCACCAGTGCTTCGCCCCAGTAGCACATGGCGCAGCCCGGATCGGCATCCTGCGCGGCGCGGAACGCGCGCGCCGCCTCGGCATGGTTGAATGCGAAGGTGAGGCGCATGCCCTGGTTGAAATAGGCCTGGGCGCGCTTGCTCGTGGTCGTGATCGGCACGTGCAGCGTGCCGAGGTCGTCGTAGAGCGGTGGCGGCATGGCCTTGCCGGAGCGGGTGGCGGGGCCGGATGGCGCCTGGCCGGGCGTGAAGGGGCGGGTCTCTGCCTGGGCCAGCACCAGGTAGGCCAGCACCGGCGCAGGACCGCTGCGCGCGGGCGCGCAGGCCTGGCTGGCGAACAGCGGATCGAAGCCAGTATTGGCGGCGCCGCGCACGGACCAGAGCGAAGGCATGGCGGCGAGCGCCACGGCGCCGGCGATGGCGATGGCAAGCACGACAGAGACAGCAATGGTGGCGACGCCACGCGGAACCAGGCGCGGTTTATACATGGAATCCTCCTGAGGCAGCGCGCCATGCGGGTGGCTGCTTGGTCGTTGGACCCAATGCGGCGCGCTGATTTCCGGCGTCGGCATTGAGGCGGCACAAATGACCGAATCGAACTGGCAGCGGGACGGCCTGTCATAGCAAGAAGCACGTTCACGCTCCCTGCTTCCGGAGAATTATCATGAGCCAGCCAGTCCAACCTGCGCAATCGACCCAGCCGGCGCCCGGCAGTCCTGCGCCCGACTATGCCGCCATCAAGCAGCGCCAGCAGGCGGCCTGGGCCAGCGGCGACTTCGCCGTGGTCGGGGTCACCCTGCAGATTGTCGGTGAGTTGCTGGCCGAGGAAGCCGACATCCGGGCCGGCGAGCGGGTTATCGATATCGCGGCCGGCAACGGCAACGCCACGCTGGCGGCGGCGCGCCGCTTCGCCCGCGTCACGTCCACCGACTACGTGCCGGCGCTGCTGGAAAAAGGCCGCGCACGCGCCGCCGCCGAAGGCCTGGCGATCGATTTTCGCGAGGCCGACGCCGAGGCCTTGCCGTTCGCCGACGCCGCCTTCGACGTGGGTCTATCCACCTTCGGTGTCATGTTCGCGCCCAACCAGATGCGCGCCGCCGCCGAGCTGCAGCGCGTCGTGCGGCCCGGCGGGCGCATCGGCATGGCGAACTGGACACCCGATGGCTTCATCGGCGCGCTGTTCAAGGTGGTGGGCAAGTACATTCCGCCGCCGGCCGGGCTGGCTTCGCCGCTCATGTGGGGAAACGAAGCGCATGTGCGCCAGCTGTTCGGCGCCGACGCGGCGCAGGCGCGCTTCACGCGCAAGATGTTTAACTTCCGCTATGCATCCCCGCTGCACTTCGTGCACGTGTTCCGTGATTATTACGGGCCGTTGAACCGAGCCTTCGCGGCCTTGCCGCCCACTGCTGGAGACGCTCTCGAGCAAGACCTGCTGGCCATGATCGAGCGCTTCAATACAGCCGGCGCCGATTCGATGGTGGCGCCGGCCGAATACCTCGAAATCGTGATGACCAGGGAGGGGGCGGGTGCGCTGCACTAGGAACCTGCCGCGACAGGTGCCAAACGGCGGTGGATGATGGCGCCGCGCGCGGCGGACGACGCAACTGTGCGGCCGCATCCGGCCGCACAGCGCGGAAGTACAGCGCGGGAGTACAGCACGCGAGTACAGCGCGCGATTACAGCAAGGGGAGTACAACGAGGGAGTACAGCGGAACGCTCAGACCTTGCGCACGAATTCCGTCTTGAGGCTCATGGCGCCGAAGCCATCGATCTTGCAATCGATGTCGTGATCGGCATCCACCAGGCGGATATTCTTGACCTTGGTGCCCTGCTTGATCACGCCGCCCGAACCTTTGGGCTTGAGGTCCTTGATCACGGTGACGGTGTCGCCGTCCTGGAGGATATTGCCCGATGCGTCCTTGTAGACGCGCACGCTGTCGGTGGCGCCGTCGGCCGCCTGGACGGGCCATTCGTGGGCGCATTCGGGACAGACGTATTGGCCACCGCCGTCTTCATAGGTAAAGGCGGACTGGCATTGGGGGCAGGGAGGAAGCGTTTGCATGTGAACCTTGGAAATGAATGCTGGCCCTGGAAGGCCGCGGTGCAAGAGGCTTGATGACCGGCGCGCGCATCCTCGGACAGCGTGCGCATGAGCGCACACGATGTGCATCGATATGTCGGCGACGCCTGCAACCATCAGTAGGTGCGCATGATACCAGAAGGAAATTCTGAGTCTGCCACTTCCTTGAGCAGCCGGGGCTGGCGCTGTTCCGGATGATCATTCGAGCGGTTGCGGCCAGCGGCGCCCCGCTTGATCCCTAAATCGGCTCAGGCCAGCGCTGTCCCGCTTGATCTGTTAATCGGTTCCGGCCAGCGCCGTGCGGCTCGATCTATTTATCAGTTTCGGCGGCGCCGCTTCAGTCCATCTTCTGGCGGCGCAGTCTGGGATGACTGATCCCGCAGGGGACTGCCTTCCTGTTCAAGGACCTCGCATCTGCTGCAGCCAGGCGCCGGGATGCAGGCCGCCCGCATCGGCGCAGGCAGGGATGATTGATCCTGCGGGGTCGTTTGCTTCCTGTTCAAGGACGTTGCATCTGCCGCAGCCAGGCGCCGGGAGACAGGCCGACCGCGCCCTTGAAGCGCCGGCTGAAATGGCTCTGATCGGCAAACCCGGCGCTGACCGCGACCGATGCCAGGGGCATGCCGCCAAGTAGCAGCTGTCGAGCATTCGCCAGCCGCACCGCGTTCAGGTAGACGTGGGGCGGCACGCCGAACTGGCGCTCGAACGCGCGGCTAAGGTAGACGCGCGAGACACCCGCTTCGCGCGCAAGTTCGCCGATCGAGATATCGTCGCTCGCATGCGTATGGATATAGTCGCGCACGCGCTGCAGCCGCCGCAGTCCCGTATGCCGGGGCGTGTGTCCCTCTGCCGGTTTTTCGCCGAAGCGCAGTAGCAATCCGATCAAGGCCTTGAGCAGCAGCGATTCACCACGCAGCACTTCCTGGGCTTGCGTAGTCGCTTCTATAGCTTGGTGCAATTGCTTCGCAGCGTGTGGCGCATGAACCACTGCGTCCCGGAAGTAGCTCGCACCGGGAACGCCGGCCGCACGCGCGCGCAGCGTCGACATCAGCAAGGGATCGACGTACAGCATGCTGTAGTCGTAGCTGTCCGTCTTGCCGCGCAAGCCATCGTGCGCCTGGTCAGGATTCAGGAAGATCACATTGCCCGGTGCACTGGTCTGCTGCGTGCCGCTGCAATTGAATGCCTGGATGCCGCTATATGTCAGCCCGATCCCGAATTCGGCATGGCTGTGCCGCTCGAAAGTGTGCTCGGTGAAATGGGCGCGCATCAGCGTCACGCCGAGCAGGCTGGTTGGGCGGTAGCGTACCCAGTCGGCCGACGATGCCAGGGCCAGCTCCGATTGATGCTGGTTTTCTGTATCCATATTCACATAACCTCGCATCCACAATGAAGCTAGGCGTCGCACCGGAGGCAAATGCGCCCTGATGCGTGGCCGAGCCGCCATCATCATGGCAGGCTTGCGCGCGCGGTTCTAGCACAGATGTAAACACGTCGTCCGACATGGCCGCACATTACAAAGGTACAAGACCAGGTCCCGTCCCGCACAGACACTGCTGTTTTTAGCTAAGCAAACCAACCATGCACATCCAACAAGCGGCCATGACGGATATCCCGAGGATCAAGGAATTGTATAACGAGGCGATCGCCTTCCAGCGCAGGGAGGGCTATCCCTACTGGAAAGCACTGGACCAGGCGGTGATCGAAGCCGACATCGCCGCCGGTCACCAGTACCTGTTGTCAGTGGATCGGCGCACAGCCGGCATTTTCAGCTTCTGCCCGCCGTCTTCCATGGACGAGGCGATATGGCAGGGGATGCAGCCGCACACGGCCCGCTATATCCACCGTATCATCGTCGGGCGTATCTGGCAGGGCCTTTCCCTGGTTGCACCGATGCTGGCCTGGTGCGAGCGCGAAACGCTGCGCCTCGACCTGGACCGGCTACGCCTGGATACCTGGGCCGATAATGCCCGCCTCAGCGGCTATTATTCGCGCTACGGATTTGTCCATATGGGAGAACGGACGACGTCGACCGCTCCCGATCTGTCGCCGCAATACCGCGGCGTCCACCTGGTGCTCATGGAAAAGCGGCTGTTGCGCGCAGGCGTGGCGTAGACCCGGGCTACCTGCGCCATGCCGACAAATTGCATCGTCGCTTCTACCGGAGAAGCAAGCTGCGATCAATTGGTCGTTCCTAGGGGAGTCGCAAGCTGCGATCAATCGGGAATTAATACCTTTCCGATGACGTGAATGACACCGTTGCTGGCTCGTACGTCGGTTGCCAGAATGTTGGCTGCGATGGCCGTGGTGTCCGTGATCGTCAGATTGCGGTTGATCGTCAAGGTTTGAGCCGGGACCGTCGCACCGGCGAGGGTTGTGGTGGCAAGGGTCGCCACCGGTATGCCAAACGGTATGTCGGCAGACAGGACCTGTGCCGGCAAGACGTGGTAGGTCAAAACCGATGCGAGCTGTGTCCGGCCAAGGCCGGCGGGCGCCGAGGCGAAGGCGGTATTGGTGGGTGCAAATACGGTAAATGGTCCGCTTCCACTGAGGGTCGGCGCCAGGTCGGTTGCCACGACCGCTGCAACGAGCGCACTGAACGATGCCGGGTTGGCCTGGGCCATCTGCACCACATTGAGCACGCCGGGCGGTACCAGTACCTTGTCGATCGCGTGAAGGAGGCCGTTGTCGGCGTGCACATCGGCCGTCGTCACGTTGGACGTGGCCAGGACGGCGTCGGTGAACGCCACGCCGGAAGATGTCGTCAGTGCGAGCGTGGCAGCGGCGCCGTCATAGCTATAGGCTGTCGATAACGTTGCGCCAGCGGCCGCCAGATCCGCTGCAGACTTGGCGCCAGGGACAATATGGTAGCTGAGTATGTTGCCCAGGGCGGACGCCGGCAGTGCCGTTACCATGGCGCCGGCGTTGGCAAATCCGAGTTGTGTCGCAAGGGCATCGAACGCCGCGTCAGTGGGGGCAAGCAGCGTCAGATCGGCGTCCGCCGCGGTCAGCGTGCTGGCAACGCCTGCTTTGTCGACTGCCGCCAGCAACGCCGTGAAGCCATTTCTTTGAGCTACTCGAGCCAGCGTGCCGTCATCATCATTGCTGCTTCCACAGGAAGACAGAAGAATTGCCAAACTCACCGCGCCAAACCACTTCACATAAGATTTCATGGTTGCACCCCCGGGAATGATCTGTCATTTGGACTGATGTCATCCATTCGAGTTCCATACTCTTGCGCAGGAGGAGCGCATTCCATGGCGGCGCCATGCCGAATTCACCCCCGACCGGTCAGGCGCCGCCCAGGGGCTACCAGTGCTGCAGGCGTGCAGTGCGTGCGCGAGACCTCCGGGATAAGGCGCAGCCTGATTGCCCGGGTGCCCCGGGAACCGCCCGATGGATGCAGGACAGGCAGGATCGTCGGCGGGCAGCCGCAGCGTGTGGCCCTGGCCCAGCGCGCGCAGCGCGCCGGACAAGCGCGGTGCTCGCTCATCGACAGGGTGGTCCAGGGAAGTTGGTCGCGATTTGTGTACTGCCGGGAAGGGGACCAGAGAAGAACAAGAACCAAGCCTGGAAACAAAAACGCCCACTTGCAGGAGTGGGCGTCGTATGAACGGTATTCTTGGTGGCCCGGGGCGGAATCGAACCACCGACACAAGGATTTTCAATCCTCTGCTCTACCAACTGAGCTACCAGGCCAAGAGAGGCATGATTATAGCCAGCGATTTTCAGGTATGCAAGCCCTTGTTGGCGATTTCACCCGACCAGGCCAGGAAAATGGAAAGTGGCCGAAGTAAACCTGGAACGAACAAACCTGGAACGAACCATGGCTGTCGTCCGAGAATGACAGCGGCATCCCGGGCGCCGTCCCCGATGCCGCGACAGACGCCAGGCCGGTACGGCATGCAAGCGGCCCAATGAAGCAACTCGCTATAATGACACCATGACCACGCTCACGACCTCCACTATCCGGACCGATGTCTGCATCGTCGGCAACGGCGCCATCGCCAAGACCACCGCCCTGGGTTTCGCCCAGGCCGGGCACAGCGTGACCTTGCTGGCGCCGCCGGCGCGGCAGGGGGCCGAGGCGCATGCGTCGTCGGCCGCCGAGCGGCCGTGGGATGTGCGGGTCTATGCGCTCAACCATACCGCTCACGACCTGCTGGCCTCGCTCAAGGTGTGGGGCGCGCTCGACCTGGCGCGTGTCGCCGCGGTCGACGCGATGGACGTGCGTGGTGATGGCGAGCAGGGCGGCAACCTCGGCTTCGATGCCTTCGGCGCCCGGGTCGGCACGCTGGCCTGGATCGTCGAAGACTACAACCTCAACCAGGCGCTGGACGCCGCGCTCAAGTTCGCCCACAACGTGCAGCGCATCGAAGGCCGCGCCTGCGAGCTCAGTTGCGCCGGGGAGGGCGCCGCGGTGCGCCTGGAAGACGGCCGCCGCATCGAGAGCGAGCTGCTGGTCGGGGCCGACGGCCGCGAATCCTGGGTGCGCGGCCAGTGCGACATCGGCGTCGACTACCGCATGTACCACCAGCGCGCCATCGTCACCAACTTCGCCTGCGACAAGCCGCACCACGGCGTCGCCTACCAGTGGTTCACCTGCAAGGAAGGCATCATCGCCCTGCTGCCGCTGCCAGGCAACCGTGTCTCGCTGGTGTGGTCGGCGCCCGAAACCCTGGCCGACACCCTGATGGACGAGTCGCTCGGCGAGCTGGCGATCCGTCTTGCCGAGTATGCCGACGACAAGCTCGGCGCCCTGCGTCCGCTGCAGCCCGAGGCGGTGGCGGCGGTGCCGCTGGCGCTGGTCAGGCCGCATGCGATCGTCGCGCCGCGCGTGGCGCTGGTCGGCGACGCCGCCCACGCCGTGCATCCGCTGGCCGGCCATGGCATGAACCTGGGCTTCGGCGACGTGGTCGACCTGCTCGCCACCGTGCGCGAACGCGAGGAGCGGCGCGCCATCGGCGACGAACGGGTGCTGGCGCGCTACGCGCGCAAGCGCAAGGAAGAGGTGGTCATGATGCAGCTGGCGACCGACGGCCTGGAGCGCCTGTTCGGGGCCAACCTGGAACCCTTGCGCGTCGTTCGCAATCTCGGAATGAACTTGCTTGATAAAATGCCCGCTGTGAAGCGGCGCCTGATGGCGCACGCCATGGGCAAGTCATCCATCTGAGGAACACTAGCATGATCAAACTGAAGCTCGCCGTATTGCTGGCGACGGGACTGCTCGCATCCTGCGTCGACGCGCAGACCAATGTCGAGGCAACCATCAAGAAGGCGCTCGAGCCGCGCCTGGGCGGCGCCAAGATCGAAACGATCAAGGAAACGCCCTATGGCGGCCTGTACGAGGTGCGGGTGGCGGGCGACATCCTGTACACCGACAAGAAGGGCGAGTACCTGGTGATCGGCCAGGTGTACGACGTCAAGAGCTCGCGCAATCTGACGCGCGAGCGTATTGACGAAGTCAACAAGATCAAGTTCAGCGATTTGCCGCTCGACCTGGCGCTCAAGCAGGTCAAGGGCAACGGCAAACGCGTGATCGCGGTGTTCGAGGACCCGAACTGCGGCTATTGCAAGCGCCTGCGCCAGACCACGCTCAAGGACATCGACAACGTCACGATCTATACGTTCCTGTACAACATCCTGTCGGAAGATTCGTCCACCAAGTCGAAGAACATCTGGTGCGCGCCAGACCGCAACAAGGCCTGGGACGACTGGATGCTGAACGCGAAAGTGCCGCCGGCCGCGCCGGCCGCCTGCGATTCGCCGAACGACAAGGTGCTGGCGCTGGGCCAGAAGATGCGCATCACCGGCACCCCGGCGATCTTCTTCAGCGACGGTTCGCGCATCCCGGGTGCGATCGACCTCAAGTCGCTCGAAGCCAAGTTCGATTCGCTGGAAGGCAAGGCCAAGTAAGCCGGCGCACGATGCCCGCCTGCCTGGAGCGTCACCCGATCGCCGTGCGCGGCCAGCGCCGCCGCAGGGGACTGGCCGCATGGCGCTGACCGCCATCCTGCTGGCCGCGGGGCGGGGCCGCCGTTTCGATCCGGACGGCGCGCGCAACAAGTTGTTGCAGCGCCTGCCGCACGGCGAATGCGTCGTCGCCGCCAGCGCGCGCACGCTGCTGGCCCTGTTCCCGCGCGTGGTGGCGGTGGTGCCGCCCGCCGATGGCGGCGTACGCGAAGCCCTGCAACTGCTCGGTTGCGAGGTCACCACCTGCCCGGACGCCGACGGCGGCATGGGCCTGTCGCTCGCGCACGCGATCCGATATTCGCTGCGCGACCACGATCCTGACCACGAGCGTGAGCACGACCACGACCACGACCACGAGCACGACCCTGGCCAGGGCTGGCTGGTGGCGCTGGGCGACATGCCTTTCGTGGAGCAGGCCACGCTGCGCGCGCTGGCGAGCGCCATCGAGGACGGCGCCGGCATCGCGGCGCCGCTGTTCGAGGGCCGGCGCGGCAATCCGGTCGCCTTCGGCGCGCTGCACCGCGCGGCCTTGCTGGGGCTGGACGGCGACCAGGGCGCACGCCGCCTGCTCGAGCGCGCACCGGTGACGGCGGTCGCCGTCGACGATCCCGGCATCCTGCGCGACATCGATTCTCCCGCCGATCTGGCATAGCCCCTGTCGCGCCAGGCGCCAGGCGCCAGGCGCATGGCCGCGTTTTGCTGTGCATGAGGCAAAGCGATTACACTATGGCCTGTTCGGCGCGTCCCGAGAGACCATCAAGAAGATCATGAAAAAGCCATCGCAGAAGAAGCAGAGCGCAATCGCCTACACCATCGTCCCCAAGGACCTGGCGGGCCACCTGTTCAACGTGACCGTGACGGTCGCCAGCCCCGATCCCGACGGCCAGGTGTTCGCGCTGCCGGCCTGGATCCCGGGCAGCTACATGATCCGGGAATTCGCCCGTAATATCGTGCGCATCCGCGCCGACAGCGGCGGCAACGCCGTCGCGCTCACCAAACTGGACAAGCATTCCTGGCGCGCCGCGCCCACCGCCGGCCCCTTGACCGTGCATTACGAGGTGTATGCCTGGGACCTGTCGGTGCGCGCCGCCCACCTCGACCAGACCCACGGCTTCTTCAACGGCACCAGCGTGTTCCTGCGCGTGGTCGGCCAGGAGGCCGCCAGTCACCAGGTCGACATCCAGCGCCCGGCGGATCCCGCCGCCAAGACCTGGCGCGTGGCCACCGCGATGCCGGAAGCCGGCGCCAAGCGCTATGGCTTCGGCGCCTACGCCTGCGCGAACTACGATGAACTGATCGACCATCCGGTCGAAATGGGCGACTTCGAGCTGGCCAGCTTCAAGGCGCACGGCGTCGCGCACGATATCGTGATCACCGGCCGCGTGCCGAACCTGGACATGGCGCGCCTGCAGGCCGACCTGAAGGCCATCTGCGAAGCCCAGATCGCCTTCTTCGAGCCCGTCACGAAACGCGCGCCGCTCGATCGGTATGTCTTCATGACGATGGCCGTCGGCGACGGCTACGGCGGCCTGGAGCACCGCGCCTCGACCGCCCTGATCTGCGCGCGCGCCGACCTGCCCAGCACCGCCACGCCGAAGGGCGCCGAGCCGGGCGAGGGCTACCTGCGCTTCCTGGGCCTGTGCAGCCACGAGTACTTCCACACCTGGAACGTCAAGCGCATCAAGCCGGCCGCGTTCGCACCCTACGACCTGCAGGCCGAGAACTACACGCCGCTCCTGTGGCTGTTCGAAGGCTTCACCAGCTACTACGACGACCTGATGCTGGTACGCGCCGGGATCATCGGCGAAGCCACGTATTTCAATCTGCAGGCCAAGACCATCGGCGGCGTGTTGCGCGGCAGCGGGCGCCTGAAGCAGAGCGTAGCCGACTCGAGCTTCGACGCCTGGAGCAAGTACTACCGCCAGGACGAGAACTCGCCGAACGCCATCATCAGCTACTACACCAAGGGTTCGCTGATCGCGCTGGCGTTCGACCTGACCATCCGTGCCAGGACGCATGGCGCGAAGTCGCTGGACGACGTCATGCTGGCGCTGTGGGAACGCTATGGCCGCGACTTCTATCATGGCGCCGGCCGCGGCGTCACCGAGGCCGAGGTCGAGGCGCTGTTCGACGAAGTCAGCGGCCTCAAACTCAGGAACCTGTTCGAACGCCATGTCCGCGGCACCGAAGACCTGCCGCTGGCCAAGCTGTACGCGCCGTTCGGCGTCAAGCTGGCCGACGAGCGCAAGGGCGGCAAGCCGTCGCTGGACGCCGGCATCGGCCGTGATGCGCTCGGCGCCAGGCTGAACCAGGTGCACGAGGGTGGGACGGCGCACCAGGCCGGCCTGTCGGCGCTCGACGTGGTGATCGCGATCGACGGGCTGCGCGTGAACGGCGCGCCGTCGAACGTCGATGCGCTGCTGGGGCGTTACCGCGTGGGCGACCGCGTCACCGTGCACGCTTTCCGGCGCGACGAGCTGATGGCCTTCGATGTCACGCTGCAGGCCGACCGCGTGCCATGCATCACCCTGACCCAGGCGGTGGCGGGACGCAAGTCGGCGGCGTTCAAGCGGCCGAGCGCAGTCTGATTGCCCGGCATTCTTCCCTATCGATAAAGCACCCATGACGACTCTATCCCGTATCGCCGCCGCAGCCCTGCTGGCGCTGTCCGCCACCTCCGCCCTGGCCCAGTCGGCCGCGCCACTCAAGGGCGACGTCGTCAAGCGCGTCGACGCCATGTACCCGTGGCTCGAGACCATCTATAAAGACCTGCACACCCACCCTGAAATCGCGTTCCAGGAAGTGCGCACCGCCGGCAAGCTGGCGGGCGAGATGCGCAAGCTCGGCTTCACGGTCACCGAGAAGGTCGGCAAGACCGGCATCGTCGCGGTGCTGAAGAACGGCGCCGGTCCCACGGTCCTGGTGCGCACCGACATGGACGGCCTGCCGATGGAAGAACGCACCGGCCTGCCGTACGCCAGCCGCGCACGCGCCACCAGCGAGGGCCGCGAGACCTTCGTGATGCACAGCTGCGGCCACGACATCCACATGGCCAGCTGGCTCGCCAGCGCGCGCACGCTGGCCGAACTCAAGTCGCAGTGGAAGGGCACGCTGGTCTTCATCGGCCAGCCGGCCGAGGAAATCGTGTCCGGCGCCAAGGCGATGCTGGACGACGGCCTGTTCAAGCGCTTCCCGAAACCCGACTATGCCTTCGCCCTGCATTCGTGGCCGCTGGCCTACGGCACGGTGGGCTATAACGACGGCCCGGTGTCGTCCAATTCGGACTGGCTCGAGATCACCTTCAAGGGCCGTGGCGGCCACGGTTCGGCGCCCGACAAGACCATCGACCCGGTGGCGATCGCGGCGCGTTTCGTGGTCGATGTCCAGACCGTGGTGAGCCGCGAGAAGGACCCCAAGGAATTCGGCGTGGTGACGGTCGGCGCGATCCAGGGCGGCACGGTCGGCAACATCATCCCGGACAGCGTGCAGTTGCGCGGCACCATCCGCTCGTACAGCCCGACGGTGCGCGCCAAGCTGCTCGAGGGCGTGCGCCGCGTGGCGGAAGGGTCGGCCGCGATGGCCGGCGCGCCGAAGCCCGAGATGCTGATCGGCGGCGGCGGCCAGGCCATCGTCAACAGCACCGAGCTGGTGAACAGGACCGAGGTGGTGTTCAAGGAAGCGTTCGGTGCGGACAATGCCAGGCGCATGCCGGCCATGACCGCCAGCGAGGATTTTTCGCTGTATGCGAACGAAGGCGTGCCGTCGATGTTCTTCTTTACCGGCGTGTACGATCCGAAGGATGTGGCCGAGGCCGAGCGCGAAGGCGGCAAGCCGATCGCCTTCAATCACTCGCCGTTCTACGCCCCGGTGCCGGAGCCGTCGATCAAGACCGCCGCGCAGGCGATGACGCTGGCGGTGCTCAACGTGCTGGCGAAGTAAAGCGCGCGCAATAACCCACAACGGCCGGTCGCATCATGCGCACCGGCCGTTGTCGTTCATGGCTTGAGGCAGTCGGCGCAGCGGCCGTACAACGTCAGCTCATGGCGTTCGACCGAAAAGCCCTGCGGCGCCATGTGCTCGATATCGCCCGGGCAGGCGTGCACGTCGAACACGCGCTGGCAGGCCGTGCACTGGAAGTGATGGTGGTGATGCTCGGCCACGCTGGTCGATTCATAGCGCGCGCCTTCGCCCGGCAGGGTGACGACCTTGAGGGCGCCATCGTCCACCAGCGACTTGAGATTGCGGTACACGGTCGCCATGCCCAGCTGGCTGACCTGCTGGCTGGCGTCGAGCAGGATCTCTTGCGGAGACAAGGGGCGGGCCGCATGCTCGATGGCATGCAGGATGGCTGTTTTTTGACGTGTATTGCGTTGCATAGGCGAAGAATACCTCAAAGCATGCTGACACTGCCAGAAGGCGCTTGAATGGCTAATGATAATGCTTTATCATTTGATGGGTATTGATAATGGCTTATCACTATCGACGGTGGCAACCGGCTTGTCACCGTCCCGCACCGACCGCTTAATCGACCATCGAGGACTCACCATGCACCACTTCACCTGCAAGCGCACGCCGTTGACCCTGGCGCTGATGCTGGCCTTCGGCGCGCCGCTGGCCGCCAACGCCCAGACCACCACCAGCCGCGCTGCCGCCGATCCGGACAGCGTGCCGACCGTGGTCGTTTCCGCCAGCGCCCTGGGTGTGCTGGACGACGACATGGTCACCCCGGTGACCTCGCTCGGTGGTGGCGAACTGGTGCGTGCGCGCGAATCGACGCTGGGCGAGACCCTGGCCCACCAGCCGGGCATCACGTCGAGCCATTTCGGCGCCGGCGCCAGCCGCCCGGTGATCCGTGGCATGGATGGTCCGCGCGTGAAGATCCTGTCCGATGGCGCCGAGATCCAGGATGCCTCGACCATCAGCCCGGATCACGCAGTCGCGTTCGAGCCGGTGCTGGCCGAGCGCATCGAAGTGCTGCGCGGCCCGTCGTCGCTGGCCTATGGCGGCGGCGCCGTCGGTGGCGTGGTGAACATCATCGACCGCAAGATCCCGACCGTCATGCCCGCGAAGGGCCTGGAAGGCAGCGCCGAAGTACGCGCCAACTCGGCCGCGCGCGAAAAGACCGGCGCGTTCGAGTTCACCACCGCGGCCGGCAGCAACCTGGCGCTGCATCTCGAAGGCGTCAAGCGCGACGCCGACGACTACCGCGTCGGCAAGGACTGGAGCGAAGGCCGCCACGTGCTGGGCAGCTACAAGGAAACCGAGACCGGCACCGTCGGCCTGTCGTGGATCGGCCAGAACGGCTTCATCGGCGCCGCCTTCACCAAGGAGCGCACCGAATACGGCATCCCGGGCCACAACCACGAGTTCGAAGGCTGCCATCCGCACGGCGCGCACCTGCATTGCGGCGGCCACGAAGAAGAAGAGGGCCATGACCACGACGAGGAAGGCCACGACGATGAACACGAACACGAACACGAGCACAGCGAAGTGCCGGTCGTGAAGCTCGACAGCGAGCGCTGGGACATCCGCGGCGAGTACCGCAACCCGGTGTCCGGCATCGAGCGTGTGCGCATGCGCGCCTCGTTCACCGACTACGTCCACGACGAGCTCGAAGAGAACGTGGTCTCGACCTCGTTCCGCAACAAGGGCCACGACGCCCGCCTGGAGGCGGTGCACGCGCCGGTCGCCGGCTGGCGCGGCGTGTTCGGCCTGCAGACCACGCGCCGCGACTTTTCGGCCGTGGGCGAGGAAGCCTATGTGCCCCCGACCCTGACCAAGAAGCATGCGGCCTTCCTGACCGAGGAATACAAGCTGCAGGACTGGCGCTTCGAAGCGGCCGTGCGCCACGAGTGGCAGGACATCAAGGTCGACGCGCCTGGACTGCGGGACAACGATGCGCGCGGCACCTCGGTCTCGGTCGGCGCCGTGTGGAAGCTGGCGCCGGAATACTCGCTGCGCGGCTCGCTGTCGCGCAGCCACCGCCTGCCGACCGCCGAAGAGCTGTACGCGGATGGTGTCCACCTGGCGACTGCCACCTACGAGATCGGCAACCAGGACCTGGAAAAGGAAACCTCGAACAACGTCGACCTCACGCTGCGCAAGTTCGCGGGCGACACCACGTTCTCGGTGAGCGCCTTCCACAACAAGGTCGACAACTATATCTACGCGCATACGCTGGACAACCACGAAGGCTTCCAGCTGGTGGAATACGCCCAGCGCGACGCCACCTTCACCGGCCTGGAAGGCGAACTGCGCCAGAAGCTGAGTGCGAACTACAGCGCCACCCTGTTCGGCGACTATGTGCGCGCCCGCTTCGACGAAGGTGACGGCAGCCGCAATCTGCCGCGCATCCCGGCCGCGCGCATCGGCGTCAAGCTCGATGCCGACTGGAACGCCTGGCACGGCATGGTCGAGCTGTACCGCGTCGGCAAGCAGGACAAGCTGGCCGAATTCGAGACCGAGACCGCCGGCTACAATATGCTCAATATCGGCGCACACTACGCGACGCGTATCGGCGGCGTGCCCACCCAGTTCTACGCGCGCCTCAACAACCTGACGGACGAACTCGCGTATAGCCACACCTCGTTCATCAAGAACGCGGCGCCGCTCACCGGCCGCAACCTGACGGCAGGTATTCGCGTCATCTTCTGACGCGCGTGATGTTGTTCTCGACCGGCGCAGGCCCAGCATGGCTTGCGCCGGTTTGGCTTTCACGGCGCGCGATTGCGCACCCGCATTGAGTCCTTAACGATAATCGGTTATCATTAGTTTTCGCTGACGAGATCGCCACTGCGGTAAGGTAGATCTCGCGATCACAGGATTCCCCCATGACGACGCCCATGCGCAACGCAGGCTGCCCATGCCGGCGTGTGCGTCGTCGTGGTCGAGTCCAGCCACCGGTGGTGCGGGCATGACGCCTGGCCGGCCGGCTCATAGAAAGGAGCAGGGTGCATGAAATCCCTGATCAAATACGGCGATGCCGCCGGGATGGCCGCATCGATCCTGTGCCTGCTGCATTGCATGGCGATGCCGCTGGTGATCCTGGCCTTCCCGATGCTGGGCCTCGCCCACGTGCACGACACCTTCCACGACACCCTGATCGCGGCGATCACGCTGCCGGTGCTACTGGCGCTGGTGCCCGGCTACCTGAAGCATCGCGACAAGACCACGCTCATCGTCGGCTGCGCCGGACTGGCGTTCTTTCTGGGCGCCGTGTTCGTCGTCAGTCCCTTGTTCGGCGAAATCGCCGAAGCGGTCTTCGCCGTCGTCAGCGGGTTCATGCTGCTGTACGCGCACCTGCGCAACCGCCGTCATTGCAAGCGTTGCGCTACCCGCGCGCAGGACGAACCAACGCACGCCGCACCGGCGCCGTGCAATATCCGCTGAAGGCCTTACAGGCCTGAGCGTTGCGGCCCGGCCAGGGTCCTGAGCTGGAAGCGGTAACGCTCACCGAACAGGAAGGTCTCGGAAAACATCGTCAGGGCATGATGCGGCGGCCCCAGGCCATCGGGGCGGGGCAGCGGGCCGCTACGGCGCAGCGAGGCCAGTGCGACCTCGGACGCTCCCTGGTCGCGCGAGCGCTGTACCCGGACATCTTGCAGCTCGCCGGCACGGTCGACCGTGATATTGACCACCACTACTGCCGGCAACATGGGCGGCAACTCTCCCGGGAAGACACGTTCGGGATTGCGCTGCATGACCTGGCGCGCCACGGCGGTCTTGTAGGCGTCGAGCGTGCGCGCTGAGGTTGTGGCAGGAATGGATGCGGACGGCGGCGCAGACGCCGCGCTGGCTTGCGTGGTGCTCTGCGGGGCCGAGGAGGGCGAACGGTAGGGTGATTTACACGCTGGCAGCAAGACCAGCAGCGTGAGCAGGAAAAGAAACAATATACTGCCGCGTTTCGAGATCTTCATGGTGGATGCAGGCCAGTCGCAGGTCGCGCCGGGATTGGCGTGCATGTTCGACTGATCCGTGCATCCGGTAGTTCCTCGGCTTTATGCGAACAGGCGCTGCAATTCCATGCCAGGATTTTCCGCACGCATGAAGGCTTCTCCGACCAGGAAGGCGTGGACATCGGCGTCGCGCATGCGCGCCACGTCGCCGGTGCCCAGGATGCCCGACTCGGTCACCACCAGGCGTTCGCTCGGAATCCGCGGCAGCAGGCCGAGCGTGGTGTCGAGGGTGACGTCGAAGGTGCGCAGGTTGCGGTTGTTGATGCCCATCAGCGGCGTGCGCAGCTTGAGCGCCGCATCGAGTTCAGCGCCGTCGTGCACTTCGACCAGCACGTCCATGCCCAGGTCCATCGCGCAGGCTTCGAGTTCGGCCATCAGGCCATGGTCGAGCGCGGCGACGATCAGCAGGATCGCATCGGCGCCCATCGCGCGCGCCTCATAGACCTGGTACAGGTCGACCATGAAATCCTTGCGCAGCACCGGCAGCGCGCAGGCCGCGCGCGCCTGCTGCAGATAGTCCACCGAACCCTGGAAGAACTGGACGTCGGTCAGCACCGACAGGCAGGCGGCGCCGTGTTCGGCGTAGCTCTGCGCAATCGCGGCTGGCTGGAAGTCCGGCCGCAGCACGCCCTTCGATGGCGAGGCTTTCTTGACTTCGGCGATCACGCCGGCTTGGCCTGCGGCGATTTTTTTGCGCAGGGCCTGCTCGAAACCGCGCACGCCGGCGTGCGCCTCGCGGTCGCTCTCGACGTCGCGGCGCAGGCTGTGCAGGTCGCGGTGCTTCTTCGCCGCGGCCACTTCGTCAGCCTTCACGGCCAGGATCTTGTTGAGGATGTCGGACATCTACGTTCTCGCAATGAATTAAAGTTGACCGTTCAGTTGGCCGCACCGAGCTGGCGCGTGACCTGGACGAACTGCTCCAGCTTGGCGACCGCTGCGCCCGACGCGATGGCTTCGCGCGCCTTGGCCAGGCCCGCCTCGATCGAGTCGGTGACGCCGGCCGCGTACAGCGCGGTGCCAGCGTTGAGCGCCACGATGTCGTGGGCCGGGCCCGGCTCGCCGCGCAGCGCTTCCATGATGCGCACCTTCGATTCTTCGGCGTTGGCCACCTTCAGGTTGCGGCTCGAGATCATCGCCAGGCCGAAGTCTTCCGGATGGATCTCGTATTCGCGGATCTCGCCGTTCACCAGTTCGCCGACCAGCGTGCCGGCGCCGAGCGAGACTTCGTCCATATTGTCGCGGCCCCACACCACCAGTGCATGCTGGGCGCCCAGGCGCTGCAGCACGCGCACCTGGATGCCGACCAGGTCGGGGTGGAACACGCCCATCAGGATGTTCGGCGCGCCGGCCGGATTGGTCAGCGGGCCCAGAATGTTGAAGATGCTGCGCACGCCCAGTTCGCGCCGCACCGGGGCCACGTGTTTCATCGCCGTGTGGTGGTTGGGGGCGAACATGAAGCCGATGCCGGTCTGGGCGATCGATTGCGCGATCTGTTCGGGCTTCAGGTCGATGTGGGCGCCGAAGGCTTCGATCACGTCGGCGCTGCCGGACGAGGAAGAGACGCTGCGCCCCCCATGCTTGGCCACGCGCGCGCCGGCGGCGGCGGCCACGAACATCGAGGCGCTCGAGATATTGAAGGTGTTGGCGCCGTCGCCCCCGGTGCCGACGATGTCGAGCAGGTGGGTGGTGTCGGCCATCGGCACCTTGGTCGAGAATTCGCGCATCACTTGCGCGGCGGCGGTGATCTCGCCGATGGTTTCCTTCTTGACGCGCAGTCCCATGGTCAGTGCCGCAACCATGGTCGGCGACATCTCGCCCGACATGATCTTGCGGAACAATGACAGCATCTCGTCGTGGAAGATCTCGCGGTGTTCGATACAGCGCAACAGTGCTTCTTGTGGGGTGATCGGCATGATGGTTCCAGTATGGTTTCAGTATTCGCTGGCGCCTGAGCCGTCGTTCCCGCGGAGGCCTCGGCGGCCCCGCGGCAACCCAAGTTCGTTGCGTACCAGGACGAAAAATAGGTCGATGGCTGCGGAACCGACTTGGGTTCCCGCTTTCGCGGGAATGACGTGCGTGGGACGCGGGTATTCGGTGACCTGGTCGGCGTGCGTGCAGCTACTTCGAGCGCGCGTTCAGCGCGTCAGGAAATTCTTGAACAGCGCATGACCGTGCTCGGACAGGATGGATTCGGGGTGGAACTGCACGCCCTCGATATCGTAGTCCTTGTGGCGCACGCCCATGATCTCGCCGTCGTCGGTCCAGGCGGTGACCTCGAGGCACGACGGCAGCGACGAGCGCTCGATCGCCAGCGAGTGGTAGCGGATCACGGTGAAGGGGCTCGGCAGGTCGGTGAACACGCCTTCGCCGATGTGGGCGATGCTCGAGGTCTTGCCATGCATGACCTGCTTGGCGCGGATGACATTGCCGCCGAAGGCTTCGCCGATCGCCTGGTGGCCCAGGCACACACCCAGGATCGGCAGCTTGCCCTTGAATTCGCGCAGGATATCGAGCGAGATGCCGGCGTCTCTTGGCGCTTTCGGACCGGGCGAGATGCAGATGCGGTCGGGCTTCATGGCCGCGATCTGTTCCAGCGTGATCTCGTCGTTGCGCACGGTGCGGACAGTCTCGCCCAGTTCGCCGAAATACTGCACGATGTTGTAGGTGAACGAGTCGTAGTTGTCGATCATTAGCAGCATGTCAGAACTCCCCATCCAGGCCGTCTTGCACTTGCTCGGCGGCGCGCAGCACGGCGCGCGCCTTCTTTTCGGTCTCTTGCCATTCCATCTCGGGAATCGAGTCGGCCACGATGCCGGCCGCGGCCTGCACGTACAGGTTGCCGTCCTTGATCACGCCGGTGCGGATCGCGATCGCCACGTCCATCTCGCCGCCGAACGACAGGTAGCCGCAGGCGCCGCCGTAGATGCCGCGCTTGACCGGCTCGAGCTCGTCGATCACTTCCATCGCGCGCACCTTCGGCGCGCCGGTCAGGGTGCCGGCCGGGAAGGTCGCGCGCAGCACGTCGAGGTTCGACATGCCGTCTTTCAGCTTGCCCTCGACGTTCGAGACGATGTGCTGCACGTGCGAGTATTTTTCGATGACCATGCGGTCGGTGACCTTCACCGAGCCGGTCTCGGCGATGCGGCCGATGTCGTTGCGCGCCAGGTCGATCAGCATCACATGCTCGGCGACTTCTTTCGGGTCGGCCAGCAGTTCTTCGGCCAGCGCGGCATCTTGCTCGGGCGTGGCGCCGCGCCCGCGGGTGCCGGCGATCGGGCGCAGCGTGACCTTGCGGCCGGTCTCCGGTGCGGGCAGCGACTCGTTGCGCACCAGGATCTCGGGCGAGGCGCCCACGATCTGCATGTCGCCGAAGTTGTAGTAATACATATACGGCGACGGATTCAGCGAGCGCAGCGAGCGGTACAGCGACAGCGGCGAATCGACATACGGCTTGCGGATGCGCTGGCCGATCTGCACCTGCATCAGGTCGCCCGCCATCACGTATTCGTGGGCCTTCGCCACCGCCTTCAGGTAGTCATCTTTGCTGAAATCGCGCACCGCTTCGGTGCGCACCGAGCTCGAGGTGATCGGCACGTCGACGCTACGGCGCAGCATCATGCGCAGGTCTTTCAGGCGCTGGCGGCCGCGCGAATACGCCTCTGGCTGGCCCGGATCGGTGTAGACGATCAGGTACAGCTTGCCCGAGAGGTTATCGATCACGGCCAGTTCTTCGGTCACCATCAGCTGGATGTCCGGCAGGCCGAGTTCGTCGCGCGGGGCCGAGTCGGCCAGCTTGCGCTCGATGTGGCGCACCGTGTCGTAGCCGAAGTAGCCGGCCAGGCCGCCGCAGAAACGCGGCAGGCCGGGGCGCAGCGCAACCTTGAAGCGCGCCTGGAAGACTTCGATGAAGTCGAGCGGGTTGCCCTCGTGGGTTTCGATGACTTCGCCGTGCTTGACGATCTCGGTCACGTTGCCGGTGCTGCGCAGCAGCGTGTGGGCCGGCAGGCCGATGAACGAGAAGCGGCCGAAGCGCTCGCCGCCGACCACCGACTCGAGCAGGAAGGTGTTCTTGCCGGTCTGCTGGGACTGGGCCAGCTTGAGGTAGAGCGTGAGCGGGGTTTCGAGATCGGCGAAGGCTTCCGCGATCAGTGGAATGCGGTTGTAGCCCTGGTTGGCCAGCGACTTGAATTCGAGTTCGGTCATGTTTTCTCCGTGCCGCCCGGGTATGGTTGGGGCGGTGGTGTGCTTCAAAAAACCTGCCGGGGAAGGTCGCTCATGCGAGCACCGGCAGCAATCGGTACGGCTTAGTCAGCCCAGGATTGCCAGCGTCGCCACAGCCAGGCCTCAAGGGCGCCGGTTTGGTTGACAGTGTGTTTTTTGATCAAAAACATGGTTGGATGAGTTGGTGTCTGGTTTAGTGTGCCGCCGAATTGTGGGCGCCGATAAGGCGCGCCGCATCCAGTAGCGAATCAACTATACCATCGGATTGAATTTCTTGTACAGGACGTCCGTGGTTGTATCCGTAGGGGACGGTCAACACGAAGCAGCCTGCGCCGCGCGCGCTGTCGGCGTCATTGGACGAGTCGCCGATGGCCACCACCTGCGGTGGCGCCAGGTCGAGCGCCGCGCAAGCGCCCAGCATCGGCATCGGATCGGGCTTTTTGCGGGCGAACGAATCGCCGCCGAAGACTTGTTCGAAGCTGGGCGCCAGGCCTTTCTGCGCCAGCAGCGGCAGCGTGAACGCGAGCGGCTTGTTGGTGACGCAGACCAGGCGCAGGCCGAGGGCGCGCATCGCTTGCAGGCCTTCGATCACGCCGTCGAACAAGGTGCTGCGCTGGCCGTTGATGGCAAGGTAATGACGCTGGTAGCCGGCGATCGCGTCGTCATAGGCCGCATCGACGTGCGCTGCGTCCCAGTCCAGCAGCAGCACATCGCGCACCAGTTTCTCGGAACCCTTGCCGACCAGCGGCTTGATGACGGCCTGGGTGACCGGACCCAGGCCGAGGTCGGCGCGCATGCCGTTCAGCGCCGCTTCGAAGTCGGGCACGGTGTCGAGCATGGTGCCGTCCAGGTCGATGATCGCGGCCCGGATACGCGCTGCGCCGGCCTTCATTACATGCCCACCGTCGCCAGTTCGGCGCGCATGGCGTCGATCACGGCCTTGTAGTCGGGCTTGCCGAAGATCGCCGAGCCGGCGACGAAGGTGTCGGCGCCGGCGGCCGCCGCGGCGGCGATATTGTCGGCCTTGATGCCGCCATCGACTTCGAGCAGGATGTCGCGGCCCGATTCGTTGATCATGCGGCGCGCGATCGCGATCTTCTTGAGCGCTTCCGGGATGAAGGACTGGCCGCCGAAGCCCGGATTGACCGACATGATCAGGATCATGTCGATCTTGTCCATCACGTGTTGCAGGTGATGCATCGGGGTGCCCGGATTGAACACCAGGCCGGCCTTGCAGCCGTTGTCGCGGATCAGCTGCAGGGTGCGGTCGATGTGTTCCGACGCTTCCGGGTGGAAGGTGATGATGTTGGCGCCGGCCTTGGCGAAATCGGGGATGATGCGGTCCACCGGCTTGACCATCAGGTGCACATCGATCGGCACGTCCACGTGCGGGCGGATCGCCTGGCATACCAGCGGGCCGATGGTCAGGTTCGGGACGTAGTGGTTGTCCATCACGTCGAAGTGGATGATGTCGGCGCCGGCGGCGACGACATTGCGCACTTCCTCGCCCAGGCGGGCGAAATCGGCGGACAGGATGCTGGGAGCGATGCGGTAAGTGGTCATGGGGCGATGGTGCTGGGATTGAATGAAGCCGCTATTCTACGCCGGTCGCATCATCGCTTGCTGCTTCATGGTTGGGAAACGCCCGCTTCGGGCCGCAGGCGGTATCATGGTTGTTGTTTGCGCCACACGGCGCGCCGGCCGCTGCCGGGAGTGCAGCGGCCTTGTCCACGATCATGCAAGGAAACCCGATGCCCGCCTACGATTTTACTGTCACCGTCAGAACGCAATACCTGGCGGAGCAGTCCGAGCCTGACCGCAGCCAGTTCGTGTTCAGCTATACCATCACGATCAAGAATACCGGCACCGTCGCGGCCCAGCTCATCTCACGCCATTGGGTGATCCTTGACGCCAACAACCAGATGCAAGAGGTGCGTGGCCTCGGCGTGGTCGGCCACCAGCCGCTGCTGCAGCCGGGCGAACAGTTCGAATACACGAGCGGCACCCAGCTCGGCACTGCCCAGGGCACGATGCGCGGCGAATACTTCTGCGTGGCCGAGGATGGCCACCGCTTCGAGTCGCCAATTCCCGAATTCGTGCTGTCGCCGCCGCGCTCGCTGCACTGATAACCGCATTGCTCACCGCATTGCTCACCGGTCGTGCTTGTCCTGGTCGTCGCGGTCGGCGTCCTTGCGGCCGGCGAACATGGTCCACCAGACGATGAACACAAGCAGGAATAGCGCCACGCCGGCTTCCACCACCAAGATCCACATGATTGTCTCCCTTGCTCCGATGACGACGACACGCCGCAGTGTACCTTCCCTGGCCGCGCTCGTCGCCCTGGCCCTGCTGGGCGCTTGCTCGAGCACGCCGCAGCAGCCGCCGGTGACGATGCCGCCGCCGGTCGGACCGGTCCTGGTGCCGCCGGCGCCGCAGCCGGCCGAGCCGCCCGTGCCAGTGCCCGTGCCGCCCGAGACGCCTGCCGAGCCGGCGCCTGCACTGACGCCGGTCTCATTCGCCGCGCTGCCGGGTTGGCGACAGGACGACCTGCGCCAGGCCTGGCCGGCGTTCCAGCAGTCGTGCAGCGTGCTGGCCTCGCGCGCGGCCGAGTGGAAGACGCCGTGTGCTGCGGCGCGCTCGGTCGACGCCAGAGATGGGGCGGCGGTGCGGCAGTTCTTCGAGACGTATTTCGTGCCGAACCAGGTGCGCAATCCCGATGGCACCGATACCGGCATGATCACCGGCTATTACGAAGCGATGCTGGTTGGTTCGCGCAAGCGTGGCGGGGCGTACCAGACGCCGCTGTACCGGGTGCCGGACGACCTGATCACGGTCGACCTCGGCAGCCTCTATCCGGACCTGAAGAGCCGGCGCCTGCGGGGCCGCCTGTCGGGCCAGACCCTGGTTCCGTACCAGAGCCGCGCCGACATCGATCGTGCGCCATTGTCTGGCAAGGAGTTGTTGTGGGTGAACGATCCGGTGGAGGCGTTTTTCCTGGAGGTGCAAGGGTCGGGCCGCGTGCAGCTGGACTCCGGCGAGACAGTTCGCGTGGGCTACGCTGACCAGAACGGCCACCCATACAAGGCGATCGGGCGCTGGTTTGTAGAGCAGGGGATCATGACGCCCGAACAGGTATCGGCGCAGTCGATCCGCGCCTGGCTGGCCGCCCATCCCGCGCGCCGCCAGGAAGTGCTGAATGTGAACGCAAGCTATATTTTCTTCACGGAGCAGAAAGTCACCGATCCCAACGCCGGCCCGCGCGGTGCGCTGAACGTGCCGCTCACGCCGGGCCGCTCGATCGCGATCGACCGCAGCATCCTGCCGCTGGGTGCGCCGGTATGGCTGTCGACCACGATGCCGAAGGATGGCGCCACGCTGCAGCGCCTGGTCATGGGGCAGGATGTGGGCGGCGCCATCCGCGGGGCGGTGCGGGCCGATTTCTTCTTCGGCTTCGGGCCGGAAGCAACCGACAACGCGGGGCTCATGAAGCAGCAGGGGCGGCTGTGGGTGCTGGTGCCCAAGTGACTTGGCTGATTGCGGTGGCGACGCCGTCGTGGCAGTGTTCGCGTGGTGCTACAAGGCCGCCTTCGCCACACCGGCGCCGGCCAGGGCTTTTTGGCGCAATCTTCCACTCGACTTGACGCATACGGAAAGCGCTACAATCCCGATAGTGAGGCTTAACTATATAAGGGTGTTCCATGGAATATGCTGACCTGTTGATCGAAAACCACGGCAAGGTCGTCGTGGTGCGCCTGAACTGTCCGAAGGCGATGAATGCGCTGAACGACAATATGATGAACGAACTGGGCGACGCGTTACGCAAGTTCGACCAGGATCCGGCGGTGAATGTGATCGTGCTGACGGGGAGCGAGAAGGCCTTTGCCGCAGGCGCGGACATTGCTGCCATGGCGAATTACGATTACCAGGAAACTTACGGCAATAACTATATTGGCCGTAACTGGGAACATATCCTCGACATCCGCAAACCGGTGATCGGCGTAGTGTCGGGTTATTGCCTGGGCGGCGGCTGCGAGCTGGCGATGATGTGCGACTTCCTGATCGCCGCCGACAGCGCAAAGTTCGGCCAGCCCGAGATCAAGGTCGGCGTCACACCTGGCGCCGGCGGCACCCAGCGCCTGCCGCGCGCGATCTCCAAATCGAAGGCCATGGACATGCTGCTGACCACGCGCATGATCGATGCGGCCGAGGCTGAGCGCACCGGCTTGGTGTCGCGTGTGTATCCTGCGGCCGATGTGATGGACGAGGCAATCAAGATCGCCCAAAGCATTGCCGAGATGCCTGTATCGGTGGCGATGCAGATCAAGGATTGCGTCAACCAGGCTTATGAAATGACGCTCAGCCAGGGCGTGGCCTACGAGCGCCGCTACTTCCACGCTGGTTTCGGTACGCCTGCGCAAAAGGAGGGCATGTCGGCCTTTCTCGAAAAGCGTCAACCTGATTTCGACGGTCACTGACACCATGCACAAGCGCGCCAAATTATGGCTGCTCCTGCCGACGGCGTTGCTTGCAGGCGCGTTGACGTTGTCGAGCTGCTCGTCATTGCCGCCGCTGGAGGGCCGCGTTGCCACCACGGCCTTGACGAATACCGACGACACCCGGCTTGGAAAGGCACTCCTGCCGCTGACTAGCGCCCATCCCGGCCTGGTCGGCATTCATGGGCTGGAGGACGGGCGCGATGCATTCGCCGCGCGCGCAGTGCTCGCCCAGGCTGCCGATCGCAGCCTGGACGTTCAGTACTATATATGGCGCAACGACACGACTGGCATGTTGATGTTCAACGCGCTGCGCAAGGCCGCCGAACGTGGCGTGCGAGTGCGCTTGCTGCTCGACGATAACAATACCGGTGGCCTCGACGCCATATTGACGGCGCTCGATGCGCATCCGCTCATCGAAGTGCGGCTGTTCAATCCCAATGGACTGCGTTCGATGCGCATGCTTGGCATGGCTGCCGATTTCTGGCGCCTGAACCGGCGCATGCACAATAAATCGTTCACTGCCGATAACAAGGTGACGATCATTGGCGGGCGTAATGTGGGCGACGAATATTTCGGCGCGGCCGGCGATATCTCGTTTGCCGACCTCGATGTGATTGCGACTGGACCGGTCGTCAAGGCAGTATCGGACGATTTTGACGTGTACTGGAACTGTCCGTCCGCCTATCCGGTGGCGTTGATGGTGACCGATGCCGAGCCGGCGCCCCCTGCGGCGCCCGATGCGGAAGCCAAAGCCTATCTGGATGCGATCGGGCAGTCGGCATTCCTGCAAAAATTACTCGGCGGGACCCTGCCCCTGGAGTGGGCACATGGCCGCTTCCTCAGCGACGATCCGGCCAAGGTCCTGGACCAGGCCGCGCCAGATGCGAATATTGCGACCCGGCTCAAGGTGTTGTTCGGGCAGCCCGAGCGCAATCTGGATCTGGTATCGCCATATTTCGTACCTGGCAAGGATGGCGCGGCGGCTATGATCGAACTGGCGAAAAATGGCGCAAAAATCCGCGTCCTGACCAATTCGCTGGAAGCGACCGACGTCGCGGCGGTGCATGCGGGGTATGCCAAGTGGCGCAAGCCACTGCTGGAGGCGGGCGTAAAGCTGTATGAACTGCGGCGCGAGTCGACCGACGAGCCATCGCGTGAAAAAAAGCGCAGTGGTTCCGGTTTTGGTAGCTCCGATGCAAGCCTGCACGCGAAGACCTTTGGCGTGGACGGCAATCGCATCTTTGTCGGGTCGTTTAACTTCGACCAGCGTTCCATTCACCTGAATACCGAAATGGGGATGGTGATCGATAGTGTCGAGCTGGCCACCCGCCTGGGCGCTACGCTGGACCGCACCCTGCCGACCCGTGCCTATGAGGTGCTGCTGGACGAAAAGGGCGAGGTCTACTGGCTGGAGCGTCGCGACGGCAAGGCTATCCGCTACGACGTGGAACCGGGTACGACCTGGCTGAAGCGGGCAGCAGTCAACGGATTGTCGTGGCTGCCGATCGACTGGCTCTTGTAGGACGGAATCTTTCTTTCGCCCCCTCTTGCGGAACCTTCCTGAGGTTTGCTATAGTTCGCCTCCGCTTCGGAACTGACCGAAAATGTTAACGTAATCAAGTGGTTACGAAGGCATGGTTAAAGAGAAATCTGAGACGAAGCGAAAAAGAGGGGTTGACGAGATTGTAGGAATGCTTCATACTCTCTTTCCTCTGCTGCTGACGAACACAACGCTTCGAAGCACACAGCAGATGATGCAGTACCAAATTCTGATCTTTAAAAATTAACAGTCGATAAGTGTGGGCGTTTGATGAAGGTGCCAGGAACTCCGGTTCTTGATTACTTAAATTATCAAATGTTCACAAAAAAGAAATACGTTGCTCAGCAATGGGTAACGGT